>PPYE01482708.1_pt1 | contig 273974 bp, 239 predicted proteins | sample 1559881 | NCBI WGS metagenome assembly PPYE01 (sample SAMN08240022, study PRJNA423297) | Human gut metagenome, whole genome shotgun sequencing project. | reverse complement strand
TTATTGCTTGTGGATTACACAATTTCAGAATCAGTCACAAAATGAGTCATATAACAAATTAATCTATATAATGTCTAATGTAGTAGTAAAATTTATTCCGATGAATATAGATGGAGATTTGCCATTAAAAATGATATTTTCAAGATAGAGAAACATCTGGCTGATAGTGATAAACTTATATTGACTATAAACAGACAGCCAATTGAAGAATATTTCAAAGAACAGTTTGGTAAATTACTGTAGAGCTTACGAAAACCAATAGAAGAAGCAAGAAAAAGTAGGGATTAAATAATATTTTGTTTACTCCTTTTTCGTATCTTTATGACATTATTGAAAATACTGAGTTTTATGGATAGACAATTTTGTCCAACTTACGAAATGTCTCTTTCGTATGTAAACAAAGGTACAAATGTTGATGGAAGTCAGAATAATGACTACTGTATGTATTGCTATAATGAAGGCAGATTTACACAAAACTTTACCATGAGTCGGATGATAGATTCTGTTTTCAGTTTACTGATCAAATAAACAAGTAAATTAGGTGGAATCTAACTCCTGTTCAGGCTATATACAAATGTTATAGTTTTTCCTCAACTGAAACTGTGGAGAGGAAAAATGAGAGAATATTAGCTGAGAAAGCCACCAGTTTGCTGTTCCAATACGCAAATGTTACAGTGGTTTCCATAGATACAGGCGGTTATCCGCATCCTATACAGATGTCAAAAATACATACACAAGATTTAAATGAAATGTGGATGATTACAAATAGCATATCCATAAAAGTAAGCGACTTCCGGAAAAATACAAAGCCAGACTTTGTTATGACTATTACGGTGGTGGAGTGTCGATGCGTGGTATTATTGAAATCATTGCCGATGATACCATACGTAAAAAATGTGGTAGGAATGATCTATCCATCATTTCCTTGGTGCTCCTACTGTCTCGAATTATGTGCTTCTACATTTTACAGAAAAAGAAGCTACATTTTGGATTGATGGGGAATTTGCATACGAAAATTGAAAATGACATTTAAGTAAAGATATTTTATGGAAACTGAAACAGCAAGACAAATTGTGGATGACCTATGATGAAATCAACAATCAAATCATTAATACAGGCAGATTTGGCTACTGTATGGCATGTAGTAACTTCACTTCATGACTTTTCATGGCGAAGTGATATTATATCTATTGAAGTTTTCGATGAAAAGCATTTTAAGGAAACGAGTAAAGATGGATATGAGACCCATTTTACCATCACAGTTGTTGAGCCGTTAATGAAATATTCTTTTCTCATGGATAATGAAAACTTATCAGGAGAATGGATTGGATATTTTACCCAAACAGGGAAAGGTACTGAAATACAGTTCACAGAATCAGTGCGTCTAAAGAAATGGTGGTTATACCCATTTGCAAAATGGTATCTGAAAAAACGACAAAAACAATACGTATCAGATTTGAGACTAAAATGTGAACGGAAATGATAAATACACTTTCCCGTTATATCAAAAGTAACAACCAACATTTTAAAAGAGTAGAATATGAATGTAAAAAAGGAAATTGAAACTAAATATGGTACTACAAATAGCATATATCTAAATGATATTGAAATTGATCCGTTTACGATTAAGGCAATCATGATAAATGAGGTTGTACCAGCTAATCCTTTACATGATTTTTATGGAAGCTCCAATGCTGATTATGTGAAAACAGCTATTTCCCTTTTTCAAAAAGCAGGAAGTGAATTCTTTTCTATAGATGATATTTTACAAGCAGGAATCTATATCACCAATGCAGTTAAAACTCCAAAAACAGAATACTCAATAGAGAAAAGATACATAGAAAATAGTTTGCCTTATCTTGAAACGGAATTATCTTTATTTCCTAATATAAAAGTCATTATGCTTATGGGGGATGTTTCAAAGAAAGTATTTAATATGATTGCAAAAAAACAACAAGGAAAGAATATAATACCTTCGGTTTCCACCTATAAATTACGAAATTCTAAAATTTATTATAAGGAAATGAGAATAATACCATCTTACATTATGACTGGAGGAAATCTTTTAATTGAAAAATCAAAAGTTAATATGATAACAGAAGATATCACAACAATGTTGAATATAATCAATTAAATGCTTTTGTGTAATTATCAAACTGATAATAAATATTTGATGATGGATAAAAATTATATAGTTGGAGACTTGATATATGATGCTGCCATTTATGACGGGTTAAACACATTCCTAGATGATTTGGAATTTTACAAGAAGTGGTTACCTAAGGATAAAGAAGCAAGAATTCTTGAACTTTGTTGTGGTACAGGACGTTTGACAATACCTATTGCAAAAGAAGGATATAATATAACTGGTGTTGATTATACCACTTCTATGCTTAATCAAGCAATTGCAAAAGCAGAAAAAGAACATCTGTCAATAGATTTTGTGAAAGAAGATATAAGGACATTGGATTTAGGAAAGAAGTTCGACTTTATTTTCATTCCATTTAATTCCATTCATCATTTATACAAAAACGAAGATTTGTTTAAGGTTTTAGAAATGGTTAAGAAACATCTCCGCAGAAACGGAGTTTTTCTATTGGATTGCTTCAACCCTAATATTCGATATATTGTTCACGGAGAAAAAAAGAAAGAAACAACGGCTGAATATACCACTGATGACGGACGGAAAGTCGTGATAAAGCAAACAATGTGTTATGAAAACGCAACTCAAATCAATCGTATAAGGTGGCATTATTATATAGATGGTGTATTTCATTCAATCCAAAACTTAGATATGCGGATGTTCTTCCCGCAAGAATTGGACTTCTATTTAAAGTGTTCTGGATTTAATATCATCTCGAACCCCGGGTACCTCGCGGTACAACGGTTTTCAAGACCGCCGCAATCGACCACTCTGCCACCTCTCCAAAACTCTTTTTGAGAGTTGCCTTGTTTTTCAAAGGCGGTGCAAAGGTAGAGATTATTTTTTACTTTGCAAATATTTCTGAATATTTTTCTCTTTTCTTTTGATCTTTCCGTCTTATTCCCGAATAAAGCGCTGTGCTGAATATTTGCATTTTTAAAGTAAAAAACAATGCCGAATAACAGTTTGTCATAACATTCCCTACGGAAAAATCGTTATCTTTGCCCTACTTTTTTACAGAATATAGTTTTATTACATCATCTAAGGTATATTTATGAGTAAGAAGATTCTACTTAGCTGGCTTTTCATGGCCATTTTATGCTTGCCGGTACTGGCTCAGATACAGGAACCGGTGAAGTTTAAGACTGAATGGAAATCGGTTTCTGCCGATGAGGTGGAAATTGTATTTACCGGAAAAATGGAAAAGGGATGGCACGTATATTCTACCGACTTGCCTGAAGGAGGTCCTATTTCGGCTACTTTCAATACGGATAAGCTGGAAGGGGCAGAGGTGGTTGGCAAACTGAAACCTGCCGGTAAGGAAATTGACAAGATGGACCCGATATTCGGTATGCAGGTTCGTTTCTTTGAAGGCACGGCTACCTTTGTGCAGAAAATCAAGTTGAAAGGTGGAAAATATGAAGTGAGCGGTTATCTGCAATATGGTGCTTGTAATGACGAAAACTGTTTGCCTCCTACTAATGTAGAGTTTTCTTTCAAAGGGGAAGCTGCTGGAAAGCAAACGGCTGAAGAAGTGGTGGCAACGACAGAGGACCTGGCGTTAGCAGATACGGCGTCGGTGGATTTGGTTCCGCTTCGCATTGGTGAAGATACGGCTGCGGGCGAAGCTGCCGACTACTGGAAACCGGTTATTAAGGAATTAAGTTCATTCGGTGAAAACGTGAACAATGAGTCTCATTCATGGATTTATATCTTTTTTGCCGGATTTGTAGGCGGACTGCTGGCTTTGTTTACTCCTTGTGTATGGCCGATTATTCCGATGACGGTAAGTTTCTTCCTGAAACGTACCAAGGATAAACGGAAAGGTATTCGGGATGCTTGGACGTATGGCGCTTCTATCGTAGTGATTTATGTTACTTTGGGTTTGGCCATTACTTTGATTTTCGGTGCCAGTGCCTTGAATGACTTGTCTACGAGTGCGGTATTTAATATCTTGTTCTTCCTGATGCTGGTGGTTTTTGCTGCTTCTTTCTTCGGAGCATTTGAAATTACCCTTCCGTCGAAGTGGAGCAATGCGGTAGACAGCAAGGCAGAACAGACTACCGGGTTGTTGAGTATTTTCCTGATGGCTTTCACGCTGTCACTGGTTTCTTTCTCTTGCACCGGTCCGATTATCGGTTTCTTGCTGGTGGAAGTATCTACTTCTGAAAGTATCGTGGCACCGGCCATCGGAATGTTGGGATTTGCCATTGCACTGGCTTTGCCGTTCACTTTATTTGCACTCTTCCCATCATGGCTGAAGTCCATGCCGAAATCGGGAGGCTGGATGAATGTCATCAAAGTGACACTGGGGTTCCTGGAACTGGCGTTTGCATTGAAATTCCTTTCTGTAGCCGATTTGGCTTACGGCTGGCGTCTGCTGGATCGTGAAACCTTTTTGGCATTGTGGATTGTGATTTTTGCGTTGCTGGGTATGTATCTGCTGGGAAAAATCAAGTTCCCGCACGATGATGACGATACAAAGGTAAGTGTGCCCCGTTTCTTTATGGCACTTGCTTCTCTGGCATTTGCCGTATATATGGTACCAGGCTTATGGGGTGCTCCGTTGAAGGCTGTGAGTGCTTTTGCTCCTCCTATGCAGACACAGGATTTCAATTTATATAAGAATGAAGTGCATGCGAAGTTCAATGACTTTGATGCCGGAATGGAATATGCCCGTCAGCAGGGAAAACCGGTGATGATTGACTTCACAGGCTATGGTTGTGTAAACTGCCGTAAGATGGAACTGGCTGTGTGGACAGATCCTACGGTAAGCAAGCTGTTGAACGAAGACTACGTGCTGATTACGCTGTATGTGGATGAAAAGACCAAATTACCAGAACTGGTGAAGGTGATGGAAAACGGTACGGAACGTACACTGCGTACGGTGGGCGATAAGTGGAGTTACTTGCAGCGCTCTAAGTTTGGAGCTAACGCACAGCCTTTCTATGTGTTGCTCGACAATGAGGGAATGCCGTTGAACAAGTCTTATTCGTACGATGAGGATATTCAGAAATATGTGGAATTCCTGCAAACAGGATTGAAGAACTATAAAAAATAATCAGTATGATTGCACAAGCAGAAAGAGAGCGTATCATCGCACTCATTCAGCGAGAAGTAGTCCCTGCCATCGGTTGTACGGAACCGGTGGCTGTGGCTCTTTGCGTAGCCAAGGCTACGGAAGTATTGGGGAAGTGTCCGGAAACGATTACCGCACGTCTGAGTGCTAACATCTTGAAAAATGCCATGGGAGTTGGTATTCCCGGTACGGGTATGATTGGTTTGCCCATTGCCATTGCATTGGGGGCCTTGAAGGGTAAGTCGGAATATGGACTGGAAGTCCTGAAAGACATCACTCCCGAGAGTGTGGAAGAAGGAAAACAGATGATAGCCGGTCAAGGCATTAAGATAGAACTGAAGGACGGTATCGAAGAGAAACTGTATATTGAAGTGGTTTGCTCGGCCGGTGGAGATGAGGCTATGGCTATTATCAGCGGAGGACATACGAACTTTGTGTATGCAGAGCGGAACGGTCAGGTTTTGTTCGATCATAGAACCAAGACGGGAGCTGAAGCTGATACAGAAGAGGTGGAATTGAACCTGAGCAAGGTGTACGACTTTGCTACTACAACTCCGCTGGATGAGATTCGCTTTATTCTGGAGGCCAAACGCCTGAACTTACAAGCAGCGGAACGTTCGTTTAAAGGAAATTACGGGCATGAGCTGGGAAAAACCTTGCAGGGTAGCCGCAGCGAACAGAGTATCATGGGAAGCAATACATTCACACATATCCTTTCGTACACATCTGCTGCATGTGATGCCCGTATGGCAGGAGCCATGATTCCGGTGATGAGTAATTCCGGTAGTGGAAACCAGGGAATTGCTGCCACGCTTCCGGTCGTAGTTTTTGCGGAAGAGAATCATAAAACAGAAGAAGAACTGATTCGTGCTTTGGTACTCAGTCATCTGACAGCTATTTACATCAAGCAGAATCTGGGACGTCTGTCGGCTTTGTGTGGTTGTGTCGTGGCGGCTACAGGAAGCAGCTGTGGAATTACTTACCTGATGGGAGGGGAGTATAAGCAGGTAGCTTATGCCGTGCAGAACATGATTGCTAATCTGACAGGTATGATTTGCGACGGTGCCAAGCCAAGCTGTGCTTTGAAACTGACCAGTGGGGTTTCTACCGCTGTGTTTTCTGCCATCCTGGCCATGGAAGGAAAGTGTGTGACTTCAGTAGAAGGTATTATTGAAGACAATGTGGATTTCAGTATCCGTAATCTGACGAAAATCGGTTCTGAAGGCATGAACGAGACCGACAAGCTGGTGCTCGACATCATGACGCATAAACATTGTGATTGAGTTGTTCCGGTAATGAAACAGACTACAGAAGCGGATTATATACAACAACTCATTACTGAAGGTGAACATGTGCATCAGGATTTCAAGTTTGCTATTTCCGATGCCCGGAAAATAGCGAAGAGTTTGTCGGCTTTTGCCAATACCGGAGGGGGAAGGTTGCTTATAGGAGTAAAAGATAACGGAAAAATAGCAGGAATACGTTCGGAAGAGGAGCTTTACATGATAGAAGCTGCAGCTACAATGTATTGTAAGCCTTCCCTACAACTTGATAACCGGTTATATAAGGTGGAAGGCAAAGATGTGCTGGAGGTTTATGTTCCCGAAAGCAAGGAGAAGCCTGTCTATGCCCTCGATGAAGACAATCGGCCCAAGGCTTACTTGCGCATTAAAGATGAAACAATCTTGGCCACTCCGGTCCACTTGAACGTGTGGTTTCACAATAAAAAAGAAGTGGTAGTGACTTATACAGAGAAAGAACAGTCTATATTAAATCTGGTGGGGCAGCACGGTGAATTGACGTTGAATAAGTGTGTCAGGCTTTCAAGGCTTCCGCGGAAGCTGGTGATTGGCTTGCTGGCAGATTTTATTCGTTTTGACCTGGTGGAACCGGTATTCAGGGAGCATACATTTTATTTTAAACTCAAATCTGATTAATAAATTTCATGGAGCTATTCACGAATATCATAAATGAAGCCAATTATGTCTTGTGGACTTATGTCCTGATAATCATGTTGCTGGGATGTGCCATCTGGTTCAGTGTTAAGACTTGTTTCGTACAGTTCCGTATGTTGGGTGAGATGATCCGGTTACTAGGTGATTCGACTGCTAAGATAAACGGACACGAGAAACATATCTCTTCTTTTCAGGCTTTTACCATTTCGCTGGCAAGTCGTGTTGGAACCGGCAATTTGGCTGGTGTGGCAACGGCCCTTACGGTAGGTGGACCAGGAGCGATTTTCTGGATGTGGATTATTGCGCTGCTGGGTTCCAGCAGTGCCTTTGTGGAATCTACGTTAGCCCAGCTTTTTAAGGTTAAAGGAAAACATTCCTATGTCGGAGGCCCTGCCTATTACATGGAGCGTGGATTGAAGAAACGTTGGATGGGAGTACTTTTTGCTGTACTGATTACAGTCACGTTTGGTCTTGCATTCAATTCGGTGCAAAGTAATACTATGAGTGCTGCCTTGCAAAGTGCTTTTTCTGTAGAGCCTTTGAACTCAGGAATTGTCATTTCGGTATTAACCCTTGTCATTATTTTTGGAGGTGTACATCGTATTGCTGCTATCAGTAGTGTCATTGTTCCTGTCATGGCTGTCGGTTATATTGCATTGGCTTTGTTTGTTGTATTGGCTAACATTGACCGTATTCCAGCAGTTGTTGAACAAATTGTCGGTAATGCTTTTGGCTGGCATCAGGCCGTTGGTGGCGGAATAGGAACGGCTCTGATGCAAGGGATTAAACGGGGACTTTTCAGCAATGAGGCTGGTATGGGATCTGCCCCCAATGCTGCGGCAACGGCTCATGTAACCCATCCCGCTAAACAAGGATTTATTCAGGCACTGGGAGTGTTTACAGATACTCTGCTTATTTGTTCCTGTACAGCTTTTATCATTTTGTTCGGTGAGGATTATATTGGTAGTGGCCTGGATGGTATCCAGCTGACCCAAGCAGCGCTGACCAGTGAGGTTGGTAATATCGGAGGCATCTACGTAGCCATTGCTACTCTTTTTTTCGCTTACAGCAGCATTTTAGGAAACTATTATTACGGAGAAGCTAATATCCGCTTTTTCACTTCTCGTCAGTGGCCGGTAGTTTTATACCGTATGTTGGTTGGGGGGATGGTTTTGTTTGGCTCATTGGCAAGTCTGAATCTGGTATGGAACTTGGCTGATGTTACTATGGCTTTAATGTCCATTTGCAACCTGATTGCAATATTCTTGCTTGGCAAATATGCTTTTCGCTTGCTCGATGATTACTTGGCACAGAAGCGGAAAGGCATCAAAAGTCCAGTCTTTCACAAAGAGCAGATGAAAGATATTGAGCAGGATTTAGAATGTTGGTAACTATTTTCGTATCTTTGCAAATCAAAAAACAATAAAAAGTACAAGTATGAGTATATTTTCAAAACTATTAGGCAAGAAAACAGCAGAAGGTGCTGATGAAACGGTACGTGTGGGCGGAATGGAAGACTTCATGACGCTGATTCGTGTGTACTATCAGGCAGTAATGGCAGCTCAGCTGGGTATCAGTAACATTAACTTTCTGCCAGATTTGGCTGTATTCAAACGCACATTGAAAGTTCCTACGCAGAATAACAAACTTGGTATCGCAGAGCGTACACGCTGCCGCAAGATGCTGATGGATATTTATGGTCTGCCTGAAACTTTCTTCAAGGAGATTGATGGTTCTATCAAGCGCAACTGCCGCAATGTGAACGATATAAAGAACTATCTTTTCATGTTCCAGGGATTCAGTCAGGATTTGATGATGGTGATCGGTAACCTGATGCAATGGAAGTTCCGTATGCCAGGTATATTTAAGAAGATGCTTCGTAACATGACAGAAAAAGCTGTGCATGACATTCTGACAAAAGTAGACTGGAAGGATGATGGCGTACGTAAGACTTGTGGAAACATTCGTCAGTATCAGCATGCATTAGGCTATTCTGAAAGCTGGATGACGGAATATGTCTATAACATCGTATTGCTGGCTAAGAAGGAACCTAAACCAAAAGCATGACGTTGGACGAACATTTGCTTGCAGGAGTGGAGCATCATCCGCTGGAGCCTTTTCTTCCGGAGAATGCAGTCTTGCTGATGCTGGGTAGTTTTCCTCCGCAGAAGAAACGCTGGAGTATGGATTTCTTTTATCCCAACCTGCAGAATGATATGTGGCGTATATTCGGCCTTATTTTCTTTGATGACAAGGATTATTTTCTCAGTCCTGAAAAGATATTTGATAAAGAGCGTATCATTGCTTTTCTGCGTGAAAAAGGGATTGCTCTGTATGATACGGCTTCGTGTGTGCGCAGATTGCAGGATAATGCATCCGACAAGTTTTTAGAGGTGGTTTCGCCCACGGATATTGGGCTGCTTCTTCAGCAGCTTCCTTCCTGTCGGGCGGTGGTGACTACCGGTCAGAAAGCGACGGATGTGTTTTGCGAGCAGATGGAAGCAAAAGAGCCTCCGGTAGGAGGGGGGAGTATGTTTCACTTCAGAGATCGAGAGTTGACTCTCTATCGGATGCCGTCTTCCAGTCGGGCTTACCCTTTAAAGCTTGAAAAAAAAGCGGCGTATTATCGTCAGATGTTCAATGACTTATCTTTACTGTAGAGGGATTCTGGAAAAATATTTTTCGAAATCCCTTGCAGTTTCCGAAATTTATACTACTTTTGCAACCGCAAACACGGGAATAGCTCAGTTGGTAGAGCATCGGTCTCCAAAACCGAGTGTCGGGAGTTCGAGCCTCTCTTCCCGTGCCGAGATAAAAAGCTGTAACTGAATAAGTTGCAGCTTTTGTCCGTTTATAGGTCGGACAAATTTCGGACAACCAATTTTCATGATGTCAAACCGTACTGCGTTTTCGAATTCGAAAAACGTAGAAAAAAATGTGTTCATCACTTAGAAAAAACGCATCGATTCAGAGTGTAATTTCGTACACAGAACCCAAGTTACATACTGGTAAAACATGGTATATTGACTTCACGGCATACGATCCGCTGGAACAGAAAATGAAGCGGAAAAAGTATATGCTGGATGGAATACCCAAGCTGACCGACCGTCGCCGTCGGGCAAATGAAATCATCACCAATCTTAATGTAAAGCTCCGTTCCGGATGGAATCCCTGGGCTAATGTGGAGAACTCCAGGCAATACACCCCGTATATAGATATTATCCAAAGGTATCATATATATCTGGGTAAACTGTATGCAGCTGGCACCATTAAGGAGAATACTCTGAAGGATTATGAGAAGCGCCTGCGGGTATTTGAGGAGTATACAGCCAAACATATTCCGGCCATCGTGTATGCGTATCAGATTGACCAGTCTTTCATCTCTGACTTCTTGGACTACGTGCTGCTTGACCGGGATTCATCTGCCAGAACCCGGAATAACTACCGTACCTGGTTATCTTCACTCTGTAACTGGATGATGGAAAAGCAATACCTTACTCATAATCCGGTTGAGAAGATTCGACAGCTGGCAGAAGAAGAGAAGAAACGTTCTGCCCTGACGGTTCCGGATATTCAGAAGCTCAAGAAGTATCTCCAGAAAGAGAACCCACATTTCCTGTTCTTGTGTCAGTTTGCTTATTACACCTTTATCCGTCCGGATGAAATCTCCAATATCCGATTGGCTGACATCAACTTGAAGGAACAGAAAGTATTTATCGGCTCCAGTATCAGCAAGAACCGGAAGGATGGCATGGTCGGACTGAATGATGCACTGATTAAGTCAATGCTTGACCTGGGCGTCTTTAATTCTCCCAATGATTATTATCTGTTCGGTAAGGGCTTCAAGCCCTCACGTGAGAAGGTGACCACCCGTGTGTACAGGAACTACTTCAATAAGGTCAGGGCAAAGCTGAAGTTTCCGGACAGCTACCAGTTCTACTCTCTGAAGGATACCGGTATCCGTGATTTGGCCAACGCTGAAGGAATCGTCATAGCCCGTGATCAGGCGCGTCATGCGGATATTTCTACAACCAACAAGTACCTGAAAGGGGCAGATATGACAGTGCATGAGGAGACTAAACATTTTGAGGGGAACTTTTAAAAAAGCCCATACGGATATTTCCATACGGGCAACATTCTTTATTGTTCAGAGATAAATTTAATCTTATCATTTAGTATTCCATACAGATTCCTGATTGAATATGCTTTCTCACAAAATGTCCTACCAGACTTGAACCATACGCGAGCTGAAAAATTTTTACCGGTATCAACAATCTTTATACGGCGCACATTAGGAAATGTATTAAGAATATAGCTGCAAATCTTCTGCCTTATTTCAGAAGTAGTACTTGCTTTGCGATGGCGGACACCGGTTACTGGATTATAAACTCTTAAAACATTGCTGTTGAATGAGCGAATATCCGTTTCGTGGATTGACGTTCCGCAACAGTTTAGCATAGCTGTATTGGAAACCTGATATGTATGTAACATAATAATAAAAAAGTATCCGTGCCTGTCCCGCTGCTAATTCACATCTATCAGGAAATGCTAGCAGGCGCATTAACGCACTGCGACGGGGGTACACGGATACCAGTATTTTAATGGTACTACCAAGTATGCGGACATAAAAAATGCCTGCAATAAATGCAAGCCAATCGTCCTGCACTTCCTGAAATAAAATGAATTAGCATTGCAAATATGATGATTTATTTTGGAATGGCAAAGGAAAAATCGAAAACTTTTGATTAATAACAATCTCTTTGCATTTTTGCAAATAAAATTTGCTTAAATGAAAATTTATTTCTACTTTTGCAAAGTATTAATTAAAACTGATATGAAAATATCAAATAAATTATTGCTAAACGATTTTGTTCAAAGGCACTCAAGGGCGGTGAAACCGATGAACAAATGGGTAGAAGAAGTTCTGAAAGCTGAATGGGCTACCCATAAAGATTTAAAAGATACATTCCCTTCAGCAGACTACGTAGGAAATAGCCGATATGTTTTTAACATTAGCGGGAATAATTTTAGGATAGTAGCTGTAGTTCTGTTTATTGGAGGAATATTAGAATTGAGATTTGTCGGTACGCATGCAGAGTACGACAAAATTAAAAACTGTTCGGAGATTTAATCTCCGGACAGATTAAATTGACATTACTAACAATTATTATAACTTATGACAAGAATGAGCGTCAACTGTATCACAACACGAGATCAGTATGATGAAGTACGTAATCGTGTTAATGAACTGATCAAAGAAGCTACCCAAAAAGGTATGTTGGAACCAAATGCGGACAATGAATACATTCGTGAAATAGCCCGCTTAGCAAAAATGAGTGCAGATTATGAGGATGAATATCTGAATGTCTTGCCATTAAAAGTAAAAAATCCTCTAATCAAAGCTATTGAAGATTATTTCTATTCTAAAAACATGAAACGAAAGGAGGCAGCAGCAACATTAGGATTGAATGAATCTGTATTTAGTCAGATTATGAATGGGAAAAGAAAAATTTCAGCATCACTTGCTAAAAAACTTTATACAGATTTGCATATTAATGCTGATTTAATTTTACAGAATATTTGAAAAATAGGGCTGTCGCGTTTCACAACGGGATAGCCCTTTATTATATAGTTTAAACAGAATATTACTCTATTAGATAGAAAGTTCCTTCAACTACATCATTTAATCCATTCATTTCGACTATGTAATGTAACTCTTTACAAAAGTATCGTTTATTTCGGATTAAGAAAATGGATTTGGGGTCATATATTTGTTTTGCAAGAAAGCAGAACTGGTATTCAGTTCGGGTATCTATCTTTAAATTATTTTTATAGAATGTTTCGTATAATCCTTGGTTTCCAGAAAGCTGTAAGGTAAGTTCTTCATCTTGGAATTTTAGCAGGTAATTGAAATTATCAGTATTGATATAGTAATATGTATCTGTTGCAGACATAGGCAATTTATAGTCCTTGTATTGTGCGGTTGGTTCACCTGCTCCTACAAACAAGCCTTGGTATCCCATATATAGTGCCACATAAATTTTGTCTGGAGCTTCTTCTTCTGGTATCCCTTCTTTTATTAACTCGTTCAGTCCTGTTTCATTTGAAGTTTCGTCTACCGCATTATTGTTGCGGGCATAAGCAGCAGTAAAAGCTCCATTGGTAAAACTTCCGTCTGAAACGCCGGAAACACCAGCATAAATCTCAGCCGGAATTATTTTTAATGATGTTATATCACCGTCTGAATTGTTTTTTACTGCAGAAAAACGATTCACTATCCGTTGTCGGTGGAATCCGTTTATTTCGACTCCAACAAAATCCAAGTTAAAGTCTTTGGTATGGTAAATGTATCGTTGGTCGAACTCAGAATCCAGCATAGGCCATACATCGAGGAATCGGTTATAGGTCTTTGTTGTACAAAGTGATAAAACTTCAGGATTGATACAGCTGTATTTGTAATCTTCTATGTCAGGGAAATCAAATTCTACATTGTCATAGTCAACAGATAATTCTTCGTCTGCATCATACTTTTTAATGATATCTTCATCTTTTATATTTTCGAGGCATATAGTCTGAGAATTTTCGTAAAAACTATTAATGCTGATAATCTGAACAGTTTTATCTGTCTGATTTACGAGAAAGATACAGTTGAAGAATTTCTCAATCTCATCTAGAAATTCGTCTACAGTCCAGTCTGGTAGCATCTTTGCGAACGAGGTGGTTCTGTAGCCATTCACCATAAAGAGCCGGCACCATCTCTTATTTTCTCTTAATGTGTTCTTTTGTAGTTTATAACCCAATATTTTCACTAGCTCTTCTACATAAAAAAGCAAATAAGGCTGTGGTGAGATGTAAGTCCCTTGAATAAAGCTGGCTCCACCAGTTGTGATATTCATCTGATTATCAAAGTATCTTAAATTGCCGCTTGTATCATAACTGGTAAAAATAGGAGTGCAAACAAAATTCATGTCTGGAAAAGCCTGGTTTAAGCTGGTGTATGCTGTCTCCAGACTGGTGTCACAGGTACCAAATTCCAGTTCACGCAATCTTTTATCGCCGCCTGAAAGATAGTTCAGCTCGGAGTTCCCAGCCACAATCTGAATTTTAGCAATGTTGTCTTCTACTGACAATATAATTTCAGTTCCACGTATGATATTTATCGCTCCACAGATTAATATGGCCTGACGATTCTCAGGCCGTTGAGTAATATCAGAGCGGTTTAAGGATTGATATATTCTTCTATTATGAGGATGATTCAAATCAATATCCAAATCATACGTGTAGTCACCATTGCGTGTAAAGAATGGATTCTGCGTATAAAAATCAAGCTCAAATCCATCCTGTAGTGCTACTTCTTTTCCATCAATAAATAATCGTGTCATGACTTGCTGCGTTTCCGTGAAACATTGTTTTTCATTTTTTCTACTAACTGTTGTGCTTCATTCACGCCCATTTTACCAGTCGCTTTTGTATAGGTAAATATCGGCTCGTTTAATCTTTTGAGAAGTTTCTCCATGCATTTCATATTTTGCAGCATGACTGCCGTTGATTCCTGGCTGGATGATTCGGCAGTCTGATAGTAGTTGTTTGTTGTCATTCTATTGGTAGGTGATAATACGGCTGATACATCTTTTGCAGTCAGGCTACCGATGGTATTGTTTCGCTGTGCCTGGTCTATCAGGTCAAGAACCGGACGGATGACTGGATTCTGGACGGCGTAACGGTTGGCCACAAACTCTCCGGCATGGACTATTCCTTTGGGTTCGTCATGTCTTCCGGAGCCGGTGTAGCCGCCTTCTTCAAAGCCATTTATTACAGCTTTTGCCGTTTGGAAGGCCGCAGTGATTAATGCAATTTCGGCTGCAGCTTTAGCTAGTCCGATGAAACCTAAGGTTGCAATATTTTTCATTTGCGTTTCAGCTATGTATGCAATCATCATTTTTTGAAGGCTGTCCAGGATTATTTCCAAGGTTGCTTTCATGAAGTCACCCAGGGACGTTTCGGAGTCTGTCAGCATTTCTGCGAATGCTTCGCCAAACTGCTGACCTATATTCTGTGCGAATGAAAGCTGCTCTCTTATCTTTCGTTGATTTTCTTCGTAATTCTTACGGGATTTTTCAAGGCTTTCCTGTTGTTTTTTGTCAATAATCTCAGCTTTCTTTTCTTCGGAAATTTCAGAAGAAGAAAGTACCTGGTCGTAATATTCATTCTGAATATCGAGTAGCTGCTGACGGTATTCCTGTTCTGATGAAAGTCCGGCATAATGCTTCTGTGTCACACTTTCAATCTCCAGCTGGTACTGTTTCTCTAGGCGGGTAAAGGCTTCTTCAGATGCTTTGTTGGCATCTTCTTCATCCAGCTTGTTGCATTCTTCTTTGTACTTAATTCGTGCTTCGAGAATTTTCTGTTCAATCTGCTGGCGTTTCTCCGGTTCCAGTCCGGCGATGGCCATCATGTTCTCGAGGTGACGCATCTCCAGGTCTTCCATGAAACGGGTGTATTCCTGCTGTGTCATCTCGTCGCTGGCCAGATAGGTACGTTTCAAATCGGCCAGTTCGTCGTAGTAACGCTTGTTCTCTGCTGTTATCTGGGGATTTTCTTTGTTTGTCTTTTTTTCTTCTACAACAGTCGGATTCGGATCTGGTTCTTCTACCGTATCTGTCGCGTCAGGTATTTTGTCAATGATGTTCTGAAGTTCTGTACGCTGTTTAGAGAGAGTTTCAATAGCCTGTCGTTGAGCTTTAAACTTGCCGTCAAGTCCTTTCATCAATACTTTTCGGGTAGTCTCGTTGATGTCGTTTCGTTCCTGGATGCGCTTTTTCTCTTTTTCAAATTGTTCGCTGTAAGCGATTTCTTCTTTGGTCAGTTTGTCTTCGATGATAGCCAGCTCTGCCTTTGCATCCGCTTTAAGATTCTGCTTCTGGCGGTCGTTTAATTTGTTCAGGTTATCCGCACGCTTGTTTATGTTGACAAAAGCATCGGATATTTTTGTCATCTTCTCCAGTTCATCGTTGTATGACTTTTGTTCGTCTTTGGCTTTTTTCGTATTGGGAATAACATAAGTCATAAGTGCTGTGGCAATAGCTGTTAATCCAGCTACTGCCAGTCCGAAAGGGTTTGCCTTTAATGCCGTATTAAAACCACGTGTTGCTACAGTTGCCAGCTTCGTCCACGTTTCATAAAGTTTGGTTGCTATTGTGGATGCGTTTACTGTAACCGTATATGCGGCAATGGCAGCAGTTGACGTAATGATAATGCTTTTGTATTTGATAAACCAGTCAATCAGGGTAGGGAGGGCCACAATGATTTTTGTCGTCCAGCCGGTAAGCAGGGACAACGACGGGTTAAGCCGCTCCATCAGTTCGATTCCGGCCTCCTTGATGCTGTTGCGGTATTGTGCCATTTTAGCTTCGTTGGTGTCGGAGTTGATGGCTGCCTGTTCCATGGCGATGTTAGTATCCGTGACAGCTTCTGTGTATTGGCGTACTTTATCCGCATTGTCAATCAGGATAGTGGCGGCAGAATAGGCTTCTTCGCCGAACATGGTTTGGATCTGTGCCGCTGTCAGTGACTTTTTGTTCAGGTTCTCGAGTGCGGTCTGCAAGCCTACTACTTTCGGGTTAGTTTCATCCGGTCCGGTCTGCAGTACCAGGAAGAACTTACGGAGTGCGGTACCGGCCGGTTCAGCCTCCAGTCCTTTCTCTGCCAGCATTTGGATGGTACCCTGCAGCTGCTCGATGCTCACCCCGGCACCGGAGGCGGCTACACCCGCATTCTTGATGGATGCGGCCTGGGCGGAAACATCGGCTGCACCTTCTTTGGAACCGGCGGCCAGCACATTCACATAGCGGGCTGCCTGGTCAGCTGATTCTCCGTACATATTAAGGGATACAGTGGTGGCTGTCACGGCATCCTTCAGGTCGATTTTGGCCGCTGCAGCCAGTCGCATGGCTTCGATGGTGACGGCGTTCAGGGCTTCCTTGTCCTTCAGAAGCTCCGGTTTCTTGGAACCAATGAGCATGTATGCCTGAAGAATTTCGTCGGATGACTGACGGATGCGCAGGCCGGACTCGTCCATGGTAGTGGACAGTTGCTCGGCCTGTTTTGTAAGCCACTGGATAGATTCATCATCCAGTCCGGTCAAAGCCTTCAGCTCTGCCTGGGAGGATTCCTTGGAGTCGCGGTTGTTGCGAAGGGTATTCAGGGCCATAGATACACCCGTGATGGTGGCTGCACCCGTCGCCAACAAGCCGCCCCATTTAGCAAAACCGTTGTTGAAGCGGGACAACCATCCTTCTGTCTCCTGTACTTCAGTCTTTATCTTCTGAAGTTCGGCCGTCACCAGTTTAGCCTGCTGCTGGTAGTATTTCCACTCTGCAGAACCTCGCTTAATATGCCCGCTGTTCAGCTGCCGGTTGATGGCTGTCAGGGTAGCACGAAGTTCTTTAGGCGTGGCTTTGTCGAGGTTATTCATTACCTCGGTAAGCGCCGTGGTATCTTTCTTCAGCGTCTTAATCTGGGCCTCCGTTTTCCGAAGCTCGGAAGTGACCTGCTTGATTTTAGATGTATCACCGGCTTGGTAAGCATCTGCCAGCTCCTTTTTTAATCCAGACGCAATCGCTTCCAGATTCTTGAGCTCCTGCTTTGCTTCTTCACCGTTTACGCGGACCTCGACGGTTGCTACCTGGTCTATAGCCATATTATTTTTTGTTTAAGATTACACGAATTTTGTACACTGCAAACAGCACAAAGAGAATAAGCACTACGATGGTGAATACCATGCAGAACTTCTGCCATGGGGTAAGCCTCCTTTCCACTTCTATCGTCTGCACTGATTTTTGAATGATTGTACTGTCTTTTCCTGGAATGAATACCGTATCTGAAGGTATCTTGAAGTCTGTCATCAGGTTGCCCATGGAATCAAGTTTGAACCGTAGGCGTGCGTTTTCGGACTGTGCCATGTCTAACCAGGAAAGGACGACGCGACCGTTCGAGTCGCATTCCAGCAAGGCCCGGATGGATGCGGAATCAGCCGGGCGGAATACCGGCACCAGTTTGTCATGCACGATGATCTGTGTGTGACTGTCTGAAGTAAGGTGCTTCCCGGATTTACACCCGAGAAACACCGAACCACACACAAAGAAGAAAAAAAGTATGATTAAAGCTCTCATAACAATGCCCATCCTTTTTCTACATCTGCCATTACAGCCGGAACTCCATTTTCTACCTGAGAAATGGCAGCTGCAAAGGCACACATGGTCGTTTTGTCCTCCACGTTCGGGACGTAGGTCGTCGGTACCTGCATTTCCTGGCATACGCGTGAAATGTAGCCTGATGTGTTGTTCTCGGTTCTGGGTGCCCATCGGCTGATGAAGTCGGCAATCGTCTGGCATCCGTATTTTCGGCGGTAGTTCTGCAGCAGCTTGATTAATGCCCGGTAACCATGTGCCATGTCTTCGAATTCTTCGAAGGTCTTGTCTTGTTTCTTAGATGCAGGAATCTCTCCCTGCCAGTCTGTCGCATCTGAGTTGCGGATGTTGCCTGGGTTGTTATTACGCAGGCCTCGTGGTAGCTGTTTCATTTTTTCACTCCTTCCTTAATAGTTTTGATAATTTTTTGAGCTTCCTCCGGTGTGGCACATTCCGTAATCCGCATAGCCAAATCGGCTACTTCTGCCGCATGACTCTTTTTCTTCTTAAAGTTTTCTATGACAGACAAGCCTTCGACAATCAGCACGCCAAGTGTGCCGATAACTGCCCCGTATGGTAAGTTGTACCAGGGAAAGCATAGTCCCAGAATGTCTATCATAATGAAGAAAAGAAGCAGCCGGAAATAGTCGACGATTTTTGTTCCGGTCTTACGCAGCGGGCGGCTGCATATTCTCTCTCTGTTTGCTCTGGCTGCATCGATACCCGTCCATAAATCTAGCATACAGACGCTGCATATCAATATCAGGCAGATGAAAATAATAGTCACGCCGGAGCGGATGTCTTGTGTGATAAATCCTACATATTTTTCCATGTTTATTTTGTGTTTTTCTCAAAGGTATTATGTAGGGGAAGGGTGTAAAAAGACAATCCCTGCAATTATTTATTGCAGGGGTTAAATACAAGAGAAAACTTATTGAGTTATTTTACTATTCTACAACTCTACCTAACGCATCTACCCATATATTACTACCTTTGTGATATATCATAATACCATTGTTTAAACCTTCAATTGTTTGTCTGTCTGTGCAAAAATAAGAATACCCTATCTTTATATCATTTGATAAAGGTTTTTCATCAAATGTTCCAGCATACTTAATATCAGCACCATTACCAAATGAATCTATATATTTAGTTCCATTATACCAAATAGGCTTACCTAATGTAGTATCATAAAAATACCCACCTTTACCAATAAAAAATCCTTCTTCATTTCCAGGCGATGCAATAGGTCTTTCAGATGTATTACCAATTTTTTTATATGCTTTACTACCATCAATATTAAATAGTCCAGCTGCTGATAAATAGTATATACCTTTAGACAAATAGTTGTCATCTGAGTCTAACGCAACTAAACATTTACCTCCTTTGGGAGTATTATTTGTTCCAAAAAAATTACTTTTAAATTGAGTATAATTAGATGGGCAATACATCATCCCCATACCTGAACCTAAACCATCAATAAACACATCTTTACATGATACACCACTTTTAAATACGCCTTCAGGGAATGTATATCCACTACCCACATTGTTATATTCCCCGGAAAACAATCTTTTATTATTATTACCTGATATATTCTTTAGATTTAATATACTAGATACTATATTGGCTATAATAATATTATAATTAGAGAAACTACAATTATTTAATTTAACAATATGTCCGGTATAATCATATAAATTAATAAGAGAAGTTTTACTTTCTAATGAACTTGAAAAGTTACAGTTTGTAATATTAATAATTAGATTATGGCTTTTCCCTGTAATAAAATACTCTTCTAATGAATAGTCTATATTAGAAATATCTAATCTACTATTATAAACATTAATAGAAATATTAATAACAGGATTACTATCGCCCCATCTTGTGATTTTAAGATTTTTAAAATTATCTATTACTAAAGTATCATATTCTGTATAAGGAGTAGATGTTTTTTTAACTCTTAATGTTACATCTACTCTTTCATCGCTATTAATTAACGCTTCTTTTATACTTCTATATGGCATAGAAGAAGTACCAATGCTATATCCTTTATATGAATTATCAATATAATATTCTTGTGAGGTATATTTTGCATAATGATAATTACTTTTAGTAGGCAATAAATCAAAATCATTATTAGCTAAATAAAAATTAATTCCATATTCTGATATTGTAACAAATAAATATTTATTTTTATCATATTGTTTGCTACATTCTACTTCTTCAACAGGATTTTGCAAACTTCCAAATGTAAAATTTAGATATTCACCTGTAATGCAATTAATATATGCTATTACATAAGTTGCTCCAGGGATTGAATAATAATACCCTCCTGTAGCTGTAATAGGGCATGTCATCATATAAATTCCATGTTTATATACTCCGGGCTGTATTGCACATCTATACTGAGGTATTATGTTATATAAATATTGTATACTGGTAGTAGAATGATATTTTATATTAAAGGATTCATCTGTAATAATATTAGTCAATTCTGAACTTGCACTCTCCATTGCCCCAATATAGTATTCTTGAGTGTCTTCGTCAAAATCTATATCCATTATATAATACTCTTCAAATCCATCTAATTTAATTATTTCAGGTTCTAATGTATCTTCATAATTTTTCCCTTCTAAATTATATACTCTTATACCTTTAATATCACCATTCATTAGCGATGGGCAGAGATAAATTTTATTATTTCTAAAAACGCCTCCTTGCCCATAATATGAATTTTTCAAATAATATTTACCTTTGTATTCAAAGGTATTTTTGTCAAAAATGGCTAAAGCTCCATCATAGTTATTATTAATTAAAACACCTAGATATATATAATTTTCTCCTATTATTACTCCTTGTGGAAATATATTTTTATCTGAAAAATATTGTTCTATTTTTCTATCTATAGTATAAATTCTTTGCAGATTCAAATCTTTATTCAAGTAATCTATGTTTAATGGCTTTTTTTCATTATTATAAAATACGCCGTATAAACTATCAATATTATAATTACCTAGCAAAATAGTTTTATTACTAATTAATAACCCATTTTTTATAGTTCCTCCATCAAAATTAATTACGCACCCATTAGGTATTTTTATATCACTACCGTTTAAATCAAAATCATATATTATATTGTAAATAGTATTAGGTTTATTAATCATATCTTGAGAAAGAATATTGTTACCATTAACAATATTCTTTCTCAAAATATTATAACCTTTTCCTATGAAATTAACAGGATTATAGTCCCTGTTTTTAAATTTGATTACCTGTGAGCCTGTACCGTCATTTACGCTCTCTAAATCTTCATCATCAGGTAAATTTGTAATTGTACCTCCTCCACTTGCTTCAATAAGTTGTTTTGTACTTTCCGAAAGCATTTCAGGAGTTACTCTTTGAGAATTAAATTTTGTTATTGCTGATTGCTCTTTGCTGTCAATTGCTTCAATAGCTTCGTCACGTGCTTCGTTTACTTCATCTTTTTGTAATTTTACTTTTTCTTCTAACTCGATAAGTTTATCATCCCGCTCTTTCAGTTCTTCATCGGTTTGGTTTTTGTCATAGTAATCCTGCTCGAGCTTGTTTATGTGTTCCAGCATTGCCGTGCCTACACGGGTGGCTGTGTTCTGTTTGTTTGTTTTTTCGTCGCGGATCTGGATGGCCAGTTGCTTTAATTCTTCGAATGTTTTTGTTGCCATATTTCTGAGTTTTTTACGAAGTAAACTTACCGAGTTATTCTACAAAAAGACATTAATAAGAATACCTGTTCTTATTTTTCCAATGTGAACCCCAAAGACGGTTTCTCAACGATGTTCCTCTTACTCTTTCGTTGTATTGGATGGCGTCAACGATTAATCCACAGAATTCTTCTGAATACATGAAGGCCATCTGTTCTTTTAATACCATAACTGAGGCGTAATATGGACGTGAGAACCATTCTCGAGGATACCTTGTTTCACCTGAAGTATATCCGCCTCCCCAACCTGGGCCTCTTTTACGTGGGACATCCAGTCTGTTTTCGACACGATAGCTGTAATTCAACACATCAAGATAACCTTGATTACCTTTCTTATATCCGACTCCGGTACCACAATCTTGGTATATGCCGTACTCCATGAATTTGTGCTGTATGGTTGCGAAGTCGGTTGATCCAGCTACGTTTTCAGTGATTTGCCGATGTAGAGTATAGGTATCTATTACGTGCAATCGTTCTATCTTCTCACGCCAAATGTTTACCATCATCTCCGACCAGGCGTTCATGTATTTTAAACGGTCTTCAGGAGTCGCATTTTCTGCCATTTGCCGTTTCTTCTCTGAATCAAGGCTGTGCCACCCTGTATTCATTCCATGCCATCCTCTAGCCATTCCACTCGTCCTCCTTATAACATAAATCTGTGGGTTCGGTCAGCTCGACCATAAAATACAAGCCGGTGCATCCGGAAATAAAGTATTCGCCCAGCTCACGGGTGTAGATGCGGGATACATTCAGGAAGGATAAATCCAGGTCTTCGTAGATGTATTTGTCACGAATCATTCGGGAGTGGAACTGTCTGAATATCTGCCGGCAGATGTCCAGCTTTGCCGCACGCTCGGTCATGTCATCGTAGCGGTACCGTATCAGGAGGAATACTGTGAAGGTGCGCTTCTTGAACCAGCCTCCCCCGATTTGCTCAGTGGCTGCGTCGTTGGTATCGTCGACGCAGACGAAAGCGGATTGTTTCCGGAAATTGTCGAGCACATCCTGGAGTGAATTGATTCCGCTGCAGGAACATGGAAGGAATGAGTTGGCTTTGGCCAGCTTGTTCTTCTCGGTCAGTTCTTTAAAGTAGGCATGGCCGTCAAAGAATTTACTTGTGTCCATTTTGTTTTGATTTTAGAATTTGAATATCGTGTGCTTTGGCATCCAGCTCGGTCAGGGCCCGCCAGCAGTCCATCTGCAGGACTTCCTTCTCTTTCGTCACGTCGCCGCCGGTCAGTGCCCGGATCTGGGCGTTCATCGCGCCCAGCAGGTCGGGCAGTTCCGGCTGATCAGCGTCGGTCCTCTGTTGGAACGGCTGGAAGAAATGGGGAAAAAGGGAGGCGAAGTACAGTTTGATGCTGCCCCACCAGAGGAATACGGAAACCAGTTCGTATTCCTTGATGCGGGAAAAGGCGGTTTTCAGTGAGCCTCTAGCACCCGGTTTCTTCTTGTAAAGGAAACCATATAGGGATTTGAGCTGAGAAATGTCCTGCGAATACAGGTAGCCCTGGTAGTGGTTCTCACAACAAAGGTAATCTTCGAAGCTCAGTCCGTGCAGCATCGCATCAATGGCGTATCGACCGCCTATCTTGTCCAGCCGGACGGGATAAGCGTTGGGCTCGGAGATGAAATCAATCTGCCGGAGGAAGCTGCGCACCTGCCAGTCCTGAAGGATGAACCTCAGTTTCTTGTGCCAGTTCAGGCGGAAGGTGCAGAGCCATCCTCTTTTCACTCGCTTCCGGACACGGATTCCGGTGAAGCGCATGAAGACGTAAGTCTTAGCCTTGACCGGAGAAAACAGGGTGATGACCAGGAACACGTACCGAAGCTGTTCCTGGTTGAGCTGCTGCCAGGAGGTGGGGAACCGGAAGTCGAGTATTCTACCCCCAAAAGTATGTGGAATCATCTTTTTCATTCTGATAAGTCTGGAAATGTTTGACTTTGTAGGCCTCGGAGTCCTTGTAACTGGTGAATACCTCTACCTTGGATTCCGCGTAGTTCTCGATGCGTTCCAGCATGCTCTTTGCTGCCGGCCAGTTCTTTGCGATGCAGAAGCCGATGAACTTGCACATGTAGTCGGCCATGGCAGACTCTTCTTTTGTGAACGCATTGTGCCGGGCCTGTTCGAGGATGTGGTCGAAGAACTCGGCCGACACGTGCTGCCGTATCTTTTCTTCTGCCTGGTACATCTTTGTCCGGAACTCGAGCAGCTTGGAACGGTGTACGTCTGCTGAAGGAAAATCAACATACATCTTCAGTTGTTTGGCTGTATACATCAGGTTCGGGATGTTGATACGGGCCTGTGCCGTATCTGCCCAGCTGGTACCGACCAGCAGCTCCAGACACCGGTCGTAGGTATCTTCGGCTGCGTTGGTGACTTGCTGCAGCAGGTTCTTTACTCTGTCGGCTGAAGCCGGGGCCAGATTCTGGTTAGACACCACTCCGAAGCCGGTGGGAGTCAGTACCAGGTCGAGCTGTGGTATCTGCTCCTGGTAGGTACGCAGACAAACCAGCTTTGTGACCGCCTGCTCGAGTCCGGGAACAGTATCTAATTTATCTGCCATGTCACCCAGCAGCACGCAGTTGATGCTTTGAAGCATGTCGTCCAGGTGAGGAGCAATCATATCATACACCTCTGCCGTGGAATTGGTGGCAGAGGAACAAATCTTCTCGAAAATCTCTTGTGAAAATGTGATAGCCATATAGATTCGTTTTAGGATTTGTTTTCAAGGTCTGAAGCTGTCTTTTGTTTGGCGTCGGTGTTCTGGTCAAGGGTGGTGAGCAGCACCATGGGCACATCCGGATACACCTTCTCACTCCAGCCGTTGTACTCGATGACGATGTTATGCGGGATGTTCATCAGGTCGTGGAAAGGAATCTCCAGTGCCTGCTTGAGCGTGAACAGCTCGCGCTTGTCTGAACCGGAGTTGTTACTCTGTCCCTTGCCTGGTGTGGCACCTACCAGGTTGGGATGGATGTTGTCTCCGTAGCAGGTGATATTACTGGCTTCCTGAATGTCTTCGCTCCAGTCGCCGCCTTCCTTGCCGGTCTCCACCACATTGATGCGTACCATCCGGACCTCACGGCCATTCGGGTCAATGTAGTATCCGGTAATCCAAACTTTGCCGCTGTTTTCGATTCCGGAAACAAATTTCTTGATGTTTTCCTTCTCCTTTTTGATACGCTCCATCTTCTTCAGCGGGTCGGTAATGTGCTCTTCCGCACAAATGTTACTCCAGTAGTCCTTGTGTACTTCGACCTGGTACTTTACGCTGGCATGGTTGCGGAGCTTCGCTTTCTTGCCTTTCCCAATCAGTCGCTTGATGTCGTACCAGTCGCCCCGGAAAATGCTGGTGTAGTAGGGGATGGGGTAATACTGGAAGCCGGGTGTGGGGAAGCGCACAAGGATAGCGAATTTACGTTCATCAGTACGGACTCTTGTTTCGCCATCGCGCCCAGGTTCACGCCCCATGAGCACCATCAGGTCGCCCAGCGGATCGCGCGGATCCAGCAGACGGATGACTTCGTAGTCTTCCGGACGGAGCGAAGCGTTTTCGCGGAAATTGGCATAAATCACGTGATTGATTTTGCCCCTTCTGGCCTGTTGGAAACGGCAGTAGCAGGCCTCTTTGTGAATGAGCCGGTTGATTCTTTTGCCGTCCCTGGAAAGAATGATGACCGACACGCAGAAAAAGAAATACTTCATGTCTGTAGCCTGCTCGAGTTGGAACAGCGGCAGGCTGTTGTGAATCAACCAGCGCTTGATTTCGGGATGGGTTGTCGGCTGTCTGGTGTCTACGTCCATGTACTTCAGTCCAGCACCGTAACAGGTGATGACGTTGAACAGCTTGTTCTGGCTCATCACTTCGTCGATGCCTATCATCTTGATGATATTAAACGGAAGCTGGTTGTCTTCACCGAAATTGACATACGCCATGCCTTTCCGTCCGGGAACAGGCGTAGTCTTCACATTTGCATCTTCATCGAATACCAGGCTGCTGTCTTCTACGGAAGCCATTTCGGTGGCTACGTTGGAAACCTCGATGTCGAATATCTCACCAGGCATAAAGTCGCCGTCGTATTGCAGGATTGTCTTGTCCATATTAAAGGTAAATTGTCATGTTGTTAATTTCGAAAAGGGATATGTCGCGGAAGGAACGGATTACGCCGGATGCCGGAAGGCGAACCCGATGGAGCCCCTGTCGCCAGTGCGAGCCGACGCACACCGCGCCTTTGTATTCCAGAATGTCACCTGTGCTGATCTTCCATAGCTTCAGGTTGCAGGGCTGCCCAGACTCGAGCAGCCTTAATGCGTCTTTGATATGTATTACGTTCATAAGTTTTAATTGTATGTGTCATCGAATGAGTCGTCGAAAATGTCCGGAAGCAGACGGAGCCGCTGCTGGTACCGGGATGCGAAGATGTAGGAAACAGTGAAAGCAAACAGTCCGTCGTCTTCATCGCTCCGGCTGGTATTGCTTTCGGTGATGGTTATCGGGATGTCGCCTGATTCATCCATCAGCCAGACTTCGGTAGCCCTTGCCACATCGTCGGCCAGGTTGAACATGCCTTCGGGGATGTAACCTGTATTGAGTGTGTGCTTGCGCTGCTCGTCTACGTAATAGTTCTTGTATTGCCCGGCGAAGTAAGCTGCACTCCGGGTCAGTTCCGGCTCTACCGTATCTCCGCCCACAAAGTAGAATGTCTCGACACATCCGAACGAGTTCCGGAACTTCAGGCCGACGGATTCCGGTTCGTCCTGGTCTACGCGGAAAGTCTGCTTCCGGGCGCCGGCCAGGATGGTGTACCGCAACAGCCGGTAGTCGGACTGGGTAAATCGGGAAGGGGATACGTCTATGGAGCGGATACCGTAGTCGGCCACATTGCCCAGTGAACGCGTGGATTTGAGAAGCTGGTTCTGGTCGTTGACGAAGACACATTCTGCCGTCACGGGAATAGTCGTACCGCCTGAAGACAAATTTCCGGTCGTAAGGTAGAGGGTTTCCGTGCGGTTGAAAGAGGTTATTTTATCACGCCCTGCCAAGGTCGTCAGGAAATAGTTCGTCACGAAATCTACTCCGCTGCAGGGGATGATAGGACGGCATAACAGCACCGTGAAGGTCTTGCTGATGGTGGTTTCACTGGAAGCGGATACCTCGTAGCTGAACTGAAGCATCGGTGAACCGATAAGGTAAGGCTCCATGAGTGAAAACAAATCAAGAATGTGTATCTGGTTGCTGGCGTCTTGAGTATAGGTTTCTTGCAGAATGACCGTATTTGCTTGCTTCAGCACAAAGGTTACCCTTTTGTCTGCGCTGATTGTGAAGTTGTCCAGCTGTGAGGACAGGACGAAATCGGGTATATCTTGTGGAATAGTGAGCATAAATCTTTGTTTTTCTCAAAGATACCCGGCTCCGGAAAGGGGTAAAAAGACAAAAGGTGCAGCGTCCTCACGACGCCACACCTCGATATAAATGTAGAAAAAATGTAATCATCTAAAAACTTACAGTCTATCTGCGCTGCATCATCCATGCCGGCCGGCCATCGGGGCCAATGGTGAGTTTGTAATTTAACTCTACCAGGGTAGCGGCAATCTGGTTGATGCTGATTTCTGCCATATCTGACAGCTCATCCTGAATTTGTTGGGATGTTTTGTAGATAACACTGTCACTCTCCTTGTCTACCGGAAGATATTCCTGAAAGTAGCGGAGAAGGATATATTTGTCGAACTTGATTTTATCGGTTGCCATGTTCTGCCTCCTTTCTGTCGCTCAATGCGATTCCCATAATTTTATACAATGTCTCAAAATCTTCGCGGGGACACATTATAGAGTCACGCCCATTCATGAATATCTGGTACTCTTCTATGAACAAGCCTTTCTCGTTGTAATAGGCTGTCTTTTGTACCTTGAAGCTGGTTTTATCATCATCCATTATAAGCCTCCTTTCTTGCAAAGTAAGATGGAACAGGCAAACCAGCAGAGGCAGGCAATGGCGGCCAGCCAATGGGTGAATACGGAACAGGTTAGGATACAGAAAGAAGCCAGTGCTTGGGAAATGAGTACAGCCTGGCGGTTGGAAACTTTCTCTTCCATGATGGAGGAGAACAATACATTTTCACGGTTAAGCCATAACGATATACGGCTTTGTTTTGCCTGGCTTACAGGCAATGCAATTTGATTTTTCATTTTTGTACAGCAGTTTAAAATGAAACAATATGTTTGTTAAATTACGGAGAGGAAACAAAAAAAGTTCCGCTCCCCGCTGCTGTACACCTGAATCAGGCCGTGGGTCCATTAAGACTCCACACGGGACGGAACTATAAGATATAATAGGCTATGCCTTGGACATAAAAAATGCCCGCAGCAAAGTTATTTGGCGAGCCATCTCGCCTGATTCAAATGTACAGCATTGCAAATATGAGGATTTATTTTGGAATGGCAAAAATTATAGCAAGAAAAACTCCTTGTCGTTCCAAATCGAATGACAAGGAGTTTTGTATGGAATGTCAGCTTATTTAAAGAAGAATGAACTGATGCTTGAGATTGGATGCACTTTTACTATATAATAATACCAAGGTTCTCCAGTTCTTTTAGGTATTTTTCCTTAAATACTGAGCCTTTACTTTTTAAGAAATCATATTTAGTTTGAATCTTGTCACGAATTATACGATACTCTTCACTATCAGGATCTAACTCTATCATCTTTTTCTTGTTGGCAGAAATAAAGGTCCTGGCTGCATTTATAAGTTTTTGTTCTTCAGATGGGTATCCATTATTATTGGTCTTTTCTACTTTTTTTGCCCACTGTAGAAACTTTTCTTCGACTTTATTTTTTAGTGTATCTAATTCCGCTTCACTGAAAAATTCTATTTTCATTAAAACTTCATTTTTTATACCTATGGAATACTTTCTAAAATAATTTTCTTCTTCTCCCTTAGGTATGTGAGAAACAGCTCCGTCTAATTCATGATATTTTCTAAAATAACGAACCCGTAAAGGAGATATTATAATATTACTATCATGATAAACCTTTATATTCAATTTTAGATTCTTGTCTTCATCGGCAAGAGTATTGAAAGAAAAACTACTATTACTTTCATGTGTTTTATTATTGTTTGTGGTATCGTCGGGAAGACGTGCGTCAAAAGGCAGAAAAGCATTTGCATATATAAATGGTATATCGTCATTAGTTACTTTAGATACGGTACATTTATATATTTTGTCCTTATATGCAAAGAAGCACATGGAATACTTTTTCTCTACATAGCCAATATGATGTCCATCTGCAGTTAATACCATCATTGCAAATGAGTCATGGTCATTATGTGGCTCATGGATTAAAGTAAGTTCGTCACCTACTCGAACATTTCTTGCTGCATTAATATTAGCTTGAGAGCGATAGGATGTACCCTTCACTGCAAAATTTACTTTTTTTGCAGTGGAAGGTATTTCTTTAGCTTTTTGCGTATTAGATGCATGATTTAATTGTGTTCTGTTATTGTCATAATTTGAAGTATTGCTACTTATCGTTCCATTGGATTTGTTATTTGAAGAGTCGTTCGATTTTTTCAAATAAGCGATAAATATAAATCCAGCTAAAAATATTATAAGGATAAATCCAATCATACTTGTTTTTATTTAGTCTGTAAGATTTGTTTATATTTGAGATATACAGGTCTAAGTTTTGCTATTTCTGGAAAATTCTCTGTTTGAAATCTTTCACTGATTTTATTTTAATGCCTTCGAAAAATCTTGCATGTCTATTCTTAATGAGATTCTCTATATGCATGTTTTCAAAGATGTTATATTCTTTGTATAATTTTTCCGCATTTGGAAACAATAGCATATTATAGTATATCATGACTAATTCATATGATGATAGGCTGGCTTGAGCAAAAGAAAAATAATGGTGAATCTTATCATTAATTGTCTGGACCTCCTTCTCATAATCTTTGGATTGACTATTTAATTGAGATAAAAGTTTCTGTTTATAATCATCTATGTATTTGATTATATTATAAAAATGTCGACAATAATGCCCTAAACAGTATTCATAACGATGATAGAATAGCCAATATGCATAGGCACAAATTTGCCTTTCATTACCAGATTCATGAATAGTCTTAAAGGTTTTCTCATTTGAACCATAAAGTGTACCTAAACATTCATAATATGCATAATATTTAATAGTATCCCATAATTCTTCATTAATAATAATATCATTAAACTTATCGTAAAAAGAACCTATTTGATTTTCAATATCTTCATTTATACCATGAATAGAAGTTCCTTTATACTCATGGGATGCTACAAAGTTGTATATAGCTTGATATTCTGTTCTAGCAATATTGAAGAAGTTAATACCATAAACTTCATATTGACTAACAGATAAAGAAAATGCTTTAAACTCAATTTTGGGGAATTGAGCTTTTATATTGTCCCTTATATTTTCTTGAGCCTTTAATAGATTAAAGAATGTACCTTCAAATAGTTGTTGATCCAAGAGTTTTTGGCTAGTTGCCATCTCCTCTCTTTGGCTTTTTAGTTCTTGTTGTTGCAGTTTCAAGGCACTAAAATACAAGAACACTCCAGCTAAAGCCCAAACAGAGCCAATAACTCCACCAATGAAATCGCCAACCTGTCCAGTTTGAGCCATTTCCTCAGGAGTTAAATTTCCACCAATGTTATATGTCTCACTTATGAGACATAAGAATTTACTTAAAACGAATAATCCTATAATAACACAAACGTAAGCAATAGAGAGTATAGGATTTATATGTTTTAACCAACTTATAACTTTCCCCATTTTTTAATACATTATAAAAATTATAGTCCAAATGTAATAAAATGTTGAGAGGAGGGCAAAAAATAAGCGGAAACTTTTCTGGGCTTCCGCTTTTTATAGAGCCTTTGAGTCATGTTTTCAGTACTTCCTAAAGAGTACTCCAATACTTCCACGGAAGTACTATAGTACTTTCAGGTAAGTACTGTGGTACTGGCTAAGGAGTACTGGGGAAGAAGTTTAGGTTATCATTCGCCTTTGAGGGATTTTACTAATTCGTCTTTTGTTTCTTTACGCATTTCTGCTTCCAACACATCATAGGCTAATAACACATCTTTAATTGCTCTTATTTCTGTATTAGTAAGTTTTCGTGTGTTAGTGTATTTTCCGCTCAAACGCATTTTTACACTCTTACCATTGACCATTTTTCTTAAGAATGCAAGTAAATCGTCATTCACACGAATATCTATCCATTCCCATACTCGTGTATCATTATCGGTCTTTTTATCTCTGTATTTATCAAATGGTATATTAAATGTGTTTCCATCATACGAAAGATAAGCGGATTCAAAGAAAATCCAATCTTCTCCTTCATAAGACATCATCAACCTTAACCAAATACTGCTCTCATCTTGGCCAATATATATTGATGTATAATTAGTGTTTGTATAATGTCTGAAATATGGATTTTCATACCAGGTGATGTGATTTATGTCGTCATATTTCTTTCTTAATTTGTTTACAGCTTGCAATCGTTCTTTCTTTTCAGCATTTGCCTTTTCCTGTTGTTCTTTCTCGTATTTGGAAACCAAATCTTTCATCATAGTATATTCTTGGGATTCAGGATGATATTTTTCCAATTTATCTTTGATGGATTTGAGCTCATAAATATCTCCAGCTTTGTACAACTCATCAATGTTTGAGCATAATTTTTCCGGGCTATTTCTGTAGCCTTCGAATTCTGGCATTACTTTATTCAAAGAATCTTTGAGGAGAGTAACTTCAGATGTTAGACTTTGAATTTTATGCTCCATTTCTCCGTTATTACAAGATAATAAAATGGAGCAACATGGAATAATAATTAAATAATTCGCTCTCATACACTATATTTTTTCACTATTTGTTTGAAGTCTCACAAAACTATTTTTTTGTAAATAAGTTAGAATGTTCTCAGGATTGAACACTTTAATTTCTTAAACTTAGGTAAGACAATATTCTTTCTGATAACTACAATATTTCTTTACTCAATATTACTTTAAGATCTGTCCAAAATATTACGTATATTTACGAATGACTCTTTTTTACCCATTCATGTATCTTATTCAAATCTTCCTCAGGATTGGTAAATTTTAAAGAATTGTCACTGATATTATTAAAAGAATTATATATAAAATTGTAAATGAATTGCTTATCAAAACTTTTATCAACACCATAAATCTCAATTTTATCTCCTTCACACTTTGCACTTATCAACCCCGTTGCACTTATACCTACAATAAATCCCCAAAAGTATTTATTTATATCATTGTTATTTCTAGCAATTTGAGTTGAAAATTCAGATAAAGAAAGGGATGCAACAGATAATTCATTTGCATAAAATATTGCATATATCAAACAATTCCCCCAATATGAAGATTTTCTTATTAATGTTTCATATAGTTCCTTCAAATTAAACTCTTTCGGAGCATCATTTTCTATCTTAGAACCATACAAACCATTTTTCAATGTTTGATGAACCATATTTGTTTTATATGATATATCAGAAATCATACTTGACAAATTAACAATATTATTATTTGTTGTATTTATCAACGATTGTAATAATTTCGGGAGTTCGGACAATTCAGTTTCAACCTTATTTAACTGGGAAACGGAATCCTCAATTGAATCTAATGATTTCTTTAAATTAGTTGGTACTTCTTTGATATCATCATGCAAATCTCTAAATCGATGCAAAAGTAAACTTATAGAATCATTTGATACAACTGTCATTATAATAGCAATTACGGAAAGTATTATAGATGATATTGTTGATGCAAACGAAACTTCTTTAACAAATTCTTCATTTGCACATGTTTGCTGTGCAAATAAATTAACCACCATAAGACCTAATACAACAATAATAGTCCATAATACATAGTTGTATTCTCTTGTTTTTTGAATTTCTCTATCTTTATCGTCCATTGTATTATAATTTTTAGATTAAACATCACTTTAATAAATTCATGGCTTCTTGATAATTGTCACCCATGACAACACTAAACTCATCGTCTCTCAGACCTATATAATATTTATTCGTGCTGAACATGTAACGATGCTTACGCTGTACCGTATCAATCATGGCATCTTGAATATCATCAGATAGACCAAAGGATCTTGCTATACGTTTAACAGCTCTGCGTACAATCCTTATTATATCTGAAGGCTTTCTGTCATTACTAGTTCCTAAAATAGGTTCAACAGCATCATAGAATGATTCTATAAATTTATTTCTAATATCTGGTGAGGAAAAAGCTTCTAATATTTCATTCTTTATTTCTAGAACATCCTTTCCTCTTTCGTTATAGAATACTATACCTCTGTCATTATCTGCAAAATATATTTCACATTCTACAGAGCTTTTACAACCGATATTCATTCTCTTGTGGATGTGAAGTCTCTTATCCCATTCGAGAACATTTCCACCTCTGTGATGATTGTCGATGGTGATTGTCTGATTATTTAAAAGATTTGATAGTGCCATTATTCTTTGCTCTTATTGATTAGTTTTATTAGCTCAGGAATCTGTTCTATTGGTAATGCATTCTGTTTTTCAATTTTGGATAAATCTTTTTCATCAAGCCTCATACTGTCCATGTTACGTAAATGATTATCGATTAGACGTGAAATAGCATCGTTAATCTTAGACATTGATTCTCCTATATCGACAGAAAGTGTATTTAATGCCTGAAGTAAACCTTCAGTATATTTTATCTCATGAATTTTATTAGAAAGAACGACCATCTGCCTTTGAGCACGGTTCATCTGTGTTATAAATCCCCAGAGTAAGCCTAATGTGATGGGAACGGGTAAAGCCATTGGTAAATACTGGTCCCATGTAGGATAAGTATCACTACATACAATTTTTATATAGACTACAACTTCAATTATTATAAGGAAAAAAACCAAAACAGCAGAAGACCATTTATAAACATTATATAGCCATTCTAGTCTTTTATGTTCATCGACTAATCGATTTAAGGGGCCTTCTAATCCTTTAAAAGCATCAGTTATTTTATTTTTCCAATTATTTATAGCATCATCACGTTTCTTGTTCTTTTCTAGTTCTACTTCATATTTTTTTACAATATCATTAATTCTTTCATTTTCATTCTGCAAAGCTATTAATTTATCTTTTTCTTGATTGTAGTGAGCTATAATGTCATTTAACCTATCTAATTGATTTGTAAGAACAGCATTTTTTTGTTCTAATTCTCTATTAACACCATTACCTACTTCTAATTTCTTTTGTAGTTCTTTTATCTCTTTTTCTATAATAATTTTGTCCTCTGCAACCCTTGATAATTTACTATTCAACACCATCAAACTTTCTATTTGATTTTGTGAATCATGTAATTTTTCATTTAAGGTTTTTATGACGTTTTCATAATAGGTATCTGTATTGTATGTAATGTTGCTATGGTGGGCAATATTATTACGTTCAAGAACTATCCGATCTAAAATAGTAAGAATTTCGTCACTCATTTTCTTTAGAGAATCAAACTCATTATTTTTATATAATGGTATCAAATTCTCCATTAAGATGAATATTTTATCTATCTCGTTCTCTAAATCAAAGATATATTGACATACTGATGAATATAGTAATTGTTTTAAGCTATAAAGACGAGTGATAATCTTCTGAACATAAATTAAATCAATGTTTTTTATTTCGTTGATATAGTGATCAATTTTTTTTATATATAGGGCTATATCCATGTTTACAATATGTGTTCAAAGGTTAGAAACACAAAAAGAGGCTGTTCATAGAACATCCTCTTTTTGTGCTAATTGAATGATAATTTATTCTTGATTATTCTTGTTATTTCTGCCTGACAGATTAATTGTAGGCAAGATAATTGGTTGTATCCCAGACAAAGCTGTCAATGATGTGATATAAGCTCTGATATACGGGAATAATATTGCAGGAGCAGATGAATTGAAGAATATTTCTTTATGTTTATCAGGTAAATCTCTATCAAACTCAAATATTCCAATAGCTTTTACAACTATGTTTAAATCATTTGATTCGTTTTTAACTTCTAGCTCCAATTCAAGTCTCAATTTTAATTCTTCTTCATTGATTCCTGTTGTATTTTTTATATTTACACTCAAGTTATCAAAATCAGATTGGTCTGGATTATATTTGATAGATGATTCTACTATTTTATATCCAATAAATCTAAAAGCTGCTATTTGTTCTGCCATATTATGCTGCTAAAATATAATTAGAGGAGTCAATGTTGCTATGCAATTCATATGAGTCATTTTTTTCATATATAGAAATATTACTCATAGAATTAGAAAAAGATAATGAATCTATATTGAAATCCTGTCTGGTATATGTCTTTATATCATCATTATAAATATCAACATATTTATCTAAAAGATTCTTTACTTGAGAAAAGTTTAATTGTTCTTCTAATTCTACTTTAACTTGGCCATTTATGCAAGAAAAGATGAATTCAGGATCAATTACATGTAAAGATTCTGTAGGTGATACAAATAAAACTGTTTCACCATATTTTTCCATAACTTGCATAGAAAATTTGAATTCATCTTCCATAAAATTGTTATCACTAAACAATTTACTAGAAGAAATTTCTATTATATGTGTGTCATATAAATATTGATACTTATATACATTATCTATATTACGATATTTAATAGATATATTATATAAGAAATCTTTTATATTATCAATAGTATTCATGCTGCAAAATTATTTTTAATAAATTCGTCAATCTTATTCTTTATAAAAGTTGCTTTTTTCTTGCAATCATCAACATCCTCCTTACTTATAGAAGCATTTTCGTAATCAGCTTTTTTTCTACAAGTTTTCAGATAAATAAAAGAGTTCTTTATATTACCTGCAAGAGAAAAATCTTTTGTCTTATATAGCATTAACTTAACAAATTCTGTAATTAGAAAATCATGTGATCCAAGTTTTTTTGCTTTGCTTTCTTTTACAGTTGGATCGTTGCAATAATTTGTATAGTTGTCTTTTTGCTCTTCATATCCTATGCCACTTTTATTCATTACATACATTGCTCTTTGATATGCTCCATAATATAAACAATGAATAGAAGCAGTAAGTTTTCCATTATCTATTAATAAATCAGCAGCATCATAATTTTCATCTGACTTATTCTTAATTATTGGCATATAAATATTTAGAATTCTCTATGGTCTATTATTAACACGACAAAGATAAATATAATAATCAAATATAGTATCAATTTTAGTCTAAAAATACACAGAATGAATATCTTTCAATAAATTATCGCCGATTTTAGGCGTATAAAATGAAATACCTTATTCCCCGCCGCCCGATTTTGCTTGTGTCAGCAGGCAAAATCGGGCGGCGGGCGGCCGCGACGCTACCCACCTCCCTAAACGCTGCTACGGCCATTTGCAGCCCCTACAGCCTACCTTCGTCCCCGTAGCTGTAATAACTTCCATCCGTTACTATCACATGGTCAAGAAGCCTGATATTCATAATTCGTCCTGCTTCCAGCAGGGCATGTGTCAGGCGATCGTCGTCTTGACTGGGGCGGAAATTACCTGACGGGTGATTGTGGCAGAGTATCATGGTAGTGGTATTACAAGAAAGTGCCTCATGTAGAATCACTCTTATATCTACCTGAGTAGACGCCAGCCCTCCGACTGAGATACGCTGTTTGCGGATGATTCGGGATGCCTGATTCAGGAAGATAACCCAACATTCCTCTACTTTCAGGTCTACCATGTAGGGAAGCATCACTTCGTAAACGTCGGCGCTGGAAGTTATACGCTTGTAGTTGTTCTTCCGTTCCTTGATTCGCTTATATAGTTCAATGACCGCCAGTGCCATCTCTCTGCGTGCCGGGGTCAGCAGGTTGCAAATGTCTTCTATCGACACATTGCTGCCGTTCGCTAACATGGCGTTCACCTGATTGCTTGTTTCCTTGTTGTTGGTGAGCTGATAAACTACTTCTGCGTCGCTCAAGTGGCGGCATTCTCCGCAAATTTCGAATAAATCTTTCATGATGTTGTTTATTAAATTGTTAGACAAATAAGGTTTTCGCTAAAAACATTCCACCGATAACGGATGCGCCAAAACTTTCAAGGTGGCAGGCAAAACGAGCGTAGGAGTAACCACGTGTTATCACGTCATCGAAGACAAGCACTTTTTTATCTTTGAAAAACTCCTTGTCGAAGTTGATTACCTGCACGTCGTTTATGTGCTTCCCTGATTTGCTCTCGTGGATTGCCAGCCGTTCACCCTCTACCGTGATATGGCTGTATCCGTTTACCGCTCCCGATAGCCTGGCCACTTCTTCCGAAAACTCTCTGTATCGGATTTCATTTTTCCGCTGGCTGCTGGCTGGGATACAGACAAACACCATGTCACTCGCTGACGTGCCAAACTGCTCGCGGATTTTCTTTGCGACAAGCTGGGCAGCTGAAACGGCACATTTACCGTCTTTGAATGCCCACACAAATTTTCTCACCTGCCAGTCTCTTGCGCTGGCCTGATACTTTGTGGGCAGGTAGTCAAAGAAGTTGAACATGTACTTTCTGCACTGGTTTAGCATGGATTTGGTAAAGGGTTTCATATCGGTAGTTTTTGGAGTTTTATTCTTGAACCTCGAGCCGAGGTAGTGAGCCTTTTTTCTGCTCTTCCTTCTCTGAGGTTTTTTTTATTCCGTCGCCTTTCGCTGTCGGTTTGTTTCGCCTTTTTACACTGCCTCAAAAGGTGTTGCCAGCCGTGAAAGACAAGTTTTCACCGTAAAGCCCTGCCTTGAATACTACCCTGGAAGGGTGGAGATTTTTACAGTGAACAGCGCCTGAACTTGGCATACGGCAGGCAACATTTACCTTTGCAGTGATGAAAAGGCGTAACCGGCAGTGAGAGGTGACACCGATATGAATTCCGAAGAGAAGAACAGAAGAGCAGTCAAACAATACATAGCTTTAGCTATACCGCCAGTAGGGAAAGCAATGGGGCGGGTGGGCCGCTGCGTGAACGCTATCTCCAGCACAGAAAGACTACAGAGTGTCTTTCTACCTTGTTACCCGGAAAATCTTCAGGATTTTTCGGGCACCAGCAGGTTGGGTGTCAGTAAATTAGCCCGAAAAAACAGGCCAAAACAGGGGCGTTTGCTTGGATTTTCCGGCCATCCGAAACGAAAACGGCACACAATCAAACGAATACGTCCACCAAACACCGCATTTTATGCGGAAGTAGCGGAAGCTACCCCCCACCGCCCTACGCCATGGTTAACAGATGTTAACTTTTAAAAATCGGAATATGTAACGGCACACCCTTCTACACGCACGGTACACGCCAACTCGCGCACAAAAAAACAGCCCCGACAACCATTTGCACGGTCATCAGGGCTTACCCTAAGAATAAAACTAATTAGCTTATTGAAAACTACATAGAGGATGTTACAAACATATCGAATGTCATCTGGGGGAAACGCTCACAGCCGATACACAGCGTATCGAACGCATCCGAACCGTCCGTTCTCGCCTGAAGTTGGTCTTCTTCTGTCTCTGCCAGCTTTTCACCCCGCTTGTCTTTGCCGCCGTTGTACACGCCTGCAGTCTGCACGGAGATAAGCAGGTCTTCGTTGTTCTGTTCGTTGAAGAAGGGAATGAGCTTAGCCTTTCCGGCAAACATACGGTTGAGGAGCAGCCACTTCTCGATGTGCTTCATCGGGGGACCTATATAGACAGAACGCACCTCCCAACCTCTGTCCTGGAAAGCACGCTCGATGACGTAATGAAAGTCTTCGTCATTGACCGCATAGTTTGAGCCTAAGGCCGTACTGTCGTAATAGAATATCACTTCCTTGCGTCGCTGGTGCCGGTAATACTTGCAGAAGTCATCCACCAGGGCCTCGAGCTTACGTTCGTATTTTACCCAGAAAGATTTAATCACCTTCAGCCGGTTTCGGTCCGGCTGGCCGGCTACCAGCCAGTTGATGTTCGCGTTGAAGTCAAAGGCGATGCAGATGGGCTTATCCCTATCGAGGTCAGCATCCATCAGGCAGGAAGGCTCCTTGATTTTGTCGAACTGATATTCCAGGCTGTCCAGGTAGCTGAAGTCAGTCGCATTGTATTTGTGCCCCTCTGTCATGCTGGAGTAGAAGCCGTCTTTGCTGATACCGATACGCTTGCACAGGATGGCCGTCTGAAAGGTAAGTGGGGGAAGGTCACGCTTCATCTGATTAATGAAAGCTTCACCCAGCAGCTGCATGTTCTCAATCGTGGAGAACTCGCGGTACAGAACTGCCACAGAGCCCATGCGGCATACGTCACGGTTCAAGGTGCGCAGATAGTCCTTCAGGTACAAAGGAATAGGTTCAGATTTAGCCTGAAGGTCGCGGATGCGTTTCTTTGTCCGCCAAATCTCATGTACTGTCGCCTGGATGACTTCAATCAGTTCCGGGTCGCATTTCTTTTCGTAGTCCAGAAACCAGGAACCTTTCTTTGTGACCGGCATATCGGAGGTAATCAGCATGCCATGGTGGAAGTAGTGATGGCCGAAATACTGCTTGTTACCACGGTTTGCCGGAAGAGTCTCGTCTTTCAGCTGCTCGAAGTCGATGTACTTTGCTTCATCGATGTCCAGGTAATCCAGTGAAAAGGAGTTGGATGTTCCGGAACGGTCCTGGCTGATGATGTAACCTATCGAGCCGTTGTAGAAGGAAATGACATTCTCCCAGTTGTCGGGCTGGAAGATGGGTTCACCCCATCCCCAGGACTTCGGTGGTTTCTTGCCGATAGTCCAATGCACATCGCGCTTGAAACCCCAGCGTTGCCAGTGAATCAGCATGGACGGGATGGTATTGGTGAGGGCACGTTTGCAGTTGGCTGCTACAAAACCTGTGATGCTTCCTGGCATGCGCTGCATGTTGCGCAGGTTGATGGCGGCATGAATCGGACCTTTCCCCCAACCACGTCCGGCACAAAGCACTATGTCTTTTGCCGGGGTGAATAGAACCTGCTGCTGGGTGTCATGGAAGTATTCTCTCATGGTTCGGGGGCCTCCTGTGATTTTTTAGGGTTGAAAATGTCGTCTTCGTTGAAGTCGGCATCCTCAAACTGGATGTCCTGGACATCCTCATTCATGTACTGCTTAATCTTATCCGCAATGCGCTGCCGGATGTTCGGTATCGGTTTAATTCCGATAATCGTCGGGTCGCTGTCCGGCTGGAAGGGTTGCACCACAATCTTGTCGTAGCCTAAGTCCTTGGCATCTTCCTTGTCGAGCTGCATGTATTTGGCGTAGTAGTTGTCACAGGCGGCCATTGCCCGGGCATCTTTCATGCGCTTGGCCATTTCGTAACTCTCTTCGTTGCGCTGGATGAAGCGGTAGCGATGGTAGTCCTTGGTGGCTTTGTTCAAATCACCCAGCAGGTATTTGATGATACGGATGTCTTCGTAGGCAGCTGACTTCTGTATCTGGTATCGCTTCTGAAGCTCGAGCACTATTTCCTGTTCTCGTATGCGCGGGTACTGGAGCCAGTAATTATACATGTCCCGAAGCCGGAGCAGACGCTGCTGGATGACTTCGGGAATGTTACGCTCTCGCATCTCGTCGACCGAGGCGAAGAGGTTTTCTTTGGCAATATCAATCGTTGCGGGTAATGGCATAGTTATAAATCTTCGTCGGAATCCATGTCACGGATGTAGGAACCCACAAGCTGCACCGCCAGCGGGCTTCCGGCTTCTGCCAGCTCCAGCTCGTTTTGCCGGATCTGCAATGCCCGTTCGGCTTTCCCTTTGCGGTAGGCTATGCTGGCCGGATGGGATTTGTTGGAAATGATTTCTCGCAAACGACGTTCGTCTACGTCCATCAGGACTGCAATGTCTGATACCGGGGTGAGCATCGTGGCAAGTTCCTTGATTCTGTCAATCTGTGCTGAAGTGAATTCCATTGAGGTGTATGCTGCGGGTATTAATAATCTCTGAAAACTGGTCTCGTAAGGTAAGGAAGATGTCAGGCTGCGTCGTGATCATCGCACATTCGGTCCGGTTTCCTCGCGTCTGGTTCTGGCTGGTAACGACTGTAACCATCCAGTGGTCGTTCTCGATAAGCAGTACTTTGGAGTGATTCTCTGTGAGGTACACATCATCGAATACGGAAGACATAAAGGTGTACAGATTTACAGTTTTCTTGGCTGCCTTCAGGTCTGCCATCAGGACAGAGTGAAGAATCAGCTTCCGTTTTCGGAGGGAGAACAATCTGCGCAAGAACTCCTCGGAAGTAGAGAAGGTGGACACGTAGACTTTAGCTGGTCCGGTCTGTGACAGGATGAACTCGAGGACATCAAAAAGCTGAAGCCGGTTATCCAGGTACGCCTGTAACGGCACATCGGATAACGGCTTCAGCAATCGGTTTACATGTTTCATGCTTTCAACCCTAATTCACGTAAGGCATTCACCTGGTCTTCTCCTACGTTGTTTCCGGTGGAGATAAGGAAGTCGTATCTCTGCTGTACTTTGGCCAGCAGCTTCTCGTACTTCTCCTGGTCTCCGGATTCCTTCAGCTCTGCCAGTTTCTTCTTGTTATCTGACAGATAGCCGCGGGCTGCACTGACTTTTTTGGCCATTTCAGCGGGGTCTTCAGGTGATTCACCTTCTGTACCGCCGGCACCCTGAGTGTCCGGATTGAAATGGTCGTACTTGTTCATGTTATCCCGATATCTGGCATCCAGCTCTTCCAGTTGCTTCAGGTATTCGTACCTGTCGCATGGAAGAGCATCCTTCATGGTTTTCAAAGTCTCAAAAGTCTGCTTCAAACGGAAGTAGATGTCTTTGTTGTCTTCCCACAGCTGACGGATTTCTTCGGGTAGTGAATCATGATCCGCGCGTTTGCCTTTAGCAATGGTCGCTTCTTGCGGTGTGTCGTCGTCAGAACTGATTTCAGGCTGGAAGGTGGCCAGTGTTTCAGCTACGGCCGGAACCAGCTCTTTGTCCATCTTGACCACGTCCTGAATCGTCTTTCGGTCCAGGCGAATGGCCAGGTGTTTCTTCAGCTCATATTCAATCTTACTCGCAAACTTCTGCGGATTGTGGGATATATTCTGATAAAGGATGCGGTTACGGGTCAGCTTGAGCACCATTTCCGCACCTTTCATCAGGTCACGCTTGGCCGGCTCCGTATTGAGCCAGCCTTGCATGTTTATGATTAACTGTTCATCTATGTACATAACTGTAGCCTCCTATTATTATCCACCCGGAAGGATTGCGCTACCATCCGCTCCGGAAATGTCGCCATCTTCTGTTTCGATTTTACCTGTGTAGAACGGTGACGGGCAAATGTCCGTACACTGTGCCGTGAGGGTAGTTCCTGCTGTACCTGTTTCTCCTTCGCCGGAGGTCTGGGAGATTGTTGTATCAGGATCATAAGCTTCTGAACCTACCACGCGAAACTTTCCGTTACGCTGTTGGCACAGATAAATCATCTCATCATTATTTGCCTGTCGGCAAAATCCTGATGCTTCTTCGTCTGTACCGGCATATAACAATGTGGCTTTGTTAAGAATCGTTTTGGAAGGCTTTTCACCTTGTGAATCAGAGGCAATGTTGGATTTGGTAGTCAATACCTCCAGGTACTGCCATTTCTTGTCTGCCGCCAGCACAAAGTCGCCTTCGTATGTCGCTAATGCAGCCATGCTCTCCGCTCCGTCAATGTCAGGAAGTACCGGCCATTTTTCAATCCAGCTTTTCGGAATGAAGAAAACCTTACGTCTGATACCTGGCTGCGAGGTCTGACCTGGACACCAGGAAAGGGATTCGTACATCCCTTTGCTTGTACAATCTACTGCCATAATTTACCCTCCTATGCCAGCGAGAACCGGAGTTGTACCGTCGATGGTACCCACCAGCAGACGCTCTTTAGAAATTGATTCGAACTCTGTACCGAAGAACATTGTAGCGATGTAATCCAGCTTGAAGGCATGATGCTTTTCGACTGTAATGTTTTCTGCATCTGCTCCATTACCGAAACCTACGAGCATATTACTTTTAGTAGAAAGGTGAATGAACGGTGAACCAGCCTTGTTTGCCAGCGGAACCAGTTCACAAAGGTTGTTGGAGCCTTCGAGATAAGTCTTTTCAAATCCGGTGTTGTAAGGTACGTGTCCTACGGTCGCCTGGTAATCGTCGACATAATTGTCATACACGCCTTGCGGAATGTACAATTTTGTTTGTGTCTCACGCAAAACAGGGTCAGCTGCACGGTAGAATTGTTTCAACACATCCACAGCATTGTCTTTGCTGATTGCTTCGATAGTGAACATGTTTCCTAATTCCTCTGAAATTTTAGCCGCGTCCTTCTCGGTTTTGGTAATCGTATCAAAACCATTGAACAGTTCTTTGGTCTTTGTGCCACTGTCGTTACGTTTTGCATCCCAGATATGCAGATTCAGATTTGCACCCAATTTTGCAGTCAAGAAAGCAAGCACTTGACGAGAAATATCCACATTCTTAAGTGATTCACCTTTGGAAATCAAGTTCCCATATACGGTTTGCCAAACGGAGTTGGGAGAAAACTTCTTTACTACGCTACCAAGGAAGGTTTCTAAGGTGCGTGGATTGATGGATACACCATCAGTATCTTCTCGACCTTCGTCATACGGACCCAGTTCAATGTCTCCGGATAGTTCCCCGACAACTTCTTTGCCGCGCACTCCCGGTCTCTGATTCATGTGCTTCAATGTGGTACCTAATGCCAGTACCGGCATCATCAGCAATTCTTTACGGTAACGGATAGCCGACTTAGCCAGCTGTTCGTCAGTGATTTTTACGTGTCCAGTAGTGTCTGCCATTATAACAAATCCTTTACGTCGTTAAACATTTCTTGTGCTGTGTTGAGCTTTGTGAGGTCATCATCCTCACCTTCGTCACCATTAATGTGAGTGGTGTCTTCACCATCGGTCTTTTTCAGGTTCTCATTCTGCTTTTTCAGCTCTGAAATCTGATTGTCTTTATCAGAAGATTCCTGTTCCAGATTGGTGATGCGGTCATTGAGGGCCTTGACCTGTTCTTCGGTAAGCGTTACCTTACCATCCTTGTCAACTTCCACACCCTCGATTTTCAAGATGGAATTGACTTTCTGATAATCCTTTTTCATTTGTGTTGTTGAATGATTGAGTGGTTTATTTTGTGCCTGTGGAGTATCCGGCTGGTGTCCCTTGAAGAATTTGTTCACGAAATTGTTGAACCAACTGGGGGCTGTTTCTGCTTCCGGACTTTCGGTCTTGTCCTCCATCGCAGGCAAAGCCGGAAGATGGAACATGTTGAAACGGGTCTTCATGGCATCGTCGAAGTTCAGTTTTGAGCCGTCTTCTACGATTTCGTCAATGAATCCGTATTCAAGTGCTTCCTGGGCAGTAAGCCATCGTCCTTCTTTCAGGATTGGAAGAATGTCATCCACTTTTTTCTTGCACTTGTTGGCGTAGAGGTTGGCCAGCACCAAGTCCATTTTGTCATTCTCCAGCTTGTTGGCCTTCAGGTCGTCGATAAGCTGCTGAATCTGGTCGGCATTGTAGTTGCCCCAGGCATCCACCCAGTTTGACACCTTATGAATAAGATAGAATGCATATCTGGACATGCAGGTTTTCTTGGCACCGGTAGCCAGGATGGTAGCCGCGCTGGCCACGTATCCATACAGGTAGCAAGTCACGTTGCCGTGATCAAGAAACTGCTGCCGGATGTCGAGCGCATCGTCCACCGAGCCACCGAGGGACGATACACGCACATTGACAGGCTTGTTTTTCAAGCCTGACATCTGGCTTCGGATATAGTTCTTCGAATATCCCCAAGGACCGATGTGTGAATCAATACTAATACTATAATCCATGTTGTCGAAAATTAGTCTACGCAATATTATACCTTATATATATTGCATAAAAAGACTCTAATCTAATATGGCAAGCATCGGAATAGGGGAGGTCAGGGTTACTGTGACGGTAACACCTGCCCGTCCACTGGCTGCGGACGGAAAAGTCTCTTCGTTTTGTATGACGGGGTAAGGTTTTTCGGATGAGCCAATCAGGAACTGGGAGCCGGTGACGGTTGTTACCTTGAAGCAGAACTTTTTGGCACCAGGTAGCAGCTTCTTTGACCGGAACATGGTGAGTTTGGTGGTGAAAATGCGTTGTTTGTTCTCGATTTTGTCGGAAATCTCGACTGAACTCAGCCCGATGGTTGAAATTGGACTGAATTGCTGGTAGACATTCAGCCATACTCCCCGGTCGGCTATGATGTCTGAATGCTGAAGGTGATAGGCCTCGATGCATTCTATTTTTCTAATGTTCTGAATCAGATGTACCATGATTTTTGTTATTGGATTATGTGTGTTCGGTGTTGTTTGGGGTTGTACAAAAACGGCCTACTCATCCGAGTGTTTTCTGGTTAAAGAACCTAAAAAGATACCTCTCCGGCTATAACTGGTCCTCATGCGGTAGTATTTCTGTCTGACAGTCTCCGAATAGTCGTCATCGATGCCGTGCATTTCACACCAGGCTGCGATGGTCTTGTTCAGGCCGCAATCGCGCTTGGTCAGGTCGCTCATCTCATTCCAGAGGTTCGCCCGGAACAGGTCTTCGATGGTCTCCTTTACAGCTGCCTTGGCTTTTTTGCCCAGGTAGTTATAATATTGCGGCGGTTTGGCTTTGCTGTCGGGAATGACGATGGCTGTCAATTCGTCTTCTGCCATTTCCGGCTGAACTTCCGGTGGTCTTTTCCGGAGGAACCGGCGGATGACAGCATTCTCATTACTCTGCGGTGGAAATACCACCGGATTTCCCAGGCTATTGTGAAGCCATTGCTTTAAATAAGGCTCCAGTTTGATATAAAACACAATGTGGCTCATAATGAATTGATTATCTATTACAAATATAATATATATATTACTTTTTAGATAAATAAATATGCTATTAATGTGCTCCAAAAGCAAAAAGTATATTTCCAGATATGACATACTTTTTGCCTTCTACACCTTCTACACTTTCTACAGAAAATAAAATATACTGGTAATCAATAGTTTATAATTTTATAAGGCTTCTACAATTGTAGAAATTATGTAGAAAATGAAGTAATTTGTAGAAGGTTTTAACAAAAACGGCATTTTGTAGAATTTTGTAGAAGATTTGTAGAATGTATGTAGAATATATAAATGTCTCATTATTAACATTGTAGAAGGTGTAGAAAGTGTAGAAGCCTTTTTCACCCCATTTGAAAAAGGTGAATACTGCTCCGGGCATATAAAAAAGGCGCAGCGTCCTCACGACGCCACGCCTTTCTACAACTCTAAAACCATTTTTATTACTCATCTAAATCATCACTTGTGGTCTCATTACCTTCTACTTCTACCTCGAGGTTAATATTATAAGTATCCTTAATCATCTTGTAATCGAAACACAGGGCAATGTCCGGTGTCGAAGTCTTTTTGTAAGATATCCCTCCGGTGGGAGTCGTTTCTATTTTCTGAACTTCCACACCACGCTGTATGTTTTTGAACCGGACTGAGTTCTTTTTACCCATGTATTCCTTAGAGTTCTCCAGGTAGTACACCAGCGAGCCTTCCGGAAGAATTGAATCGCCAACCTGCTTGCCGAACTTTTTATACAGCATGAAGATGCGGTTCTTGCGCATCATAAGGATGGCCTTGGGTTCCTGGTACTGCTGTTCAATCTTTATCAGGTTACTTTTGAACTTATTGACATATTCTATACGGTAGTCACCTTCGATAAATATCTCACCATCCTGCTGCAGATAAGATACCACATTCCAAAAGTTGGCCAATTCATTGTTGCTTTTACATTCTGCGTTCTGACGGATTATGCCATCCAGTGTAACCTTGCGAATATCCTGGTATGAAAACGGCAAGTCAAGCACACCCTCGAGTGTTCTGAAGGCTGCCAGCGGTATGATCCAGTTACGCAAGATTCGGTCTTCCACTTTTTCCGCCCCCAGTCCTTCAATAATGTCTGACAAACAGGAATGAAAGTTGCTGACGAACTGTTGCTCCATCTTGGCCCGATGACGCAATATCTGAAGGGTCAGGTGTGACAGGCCTCGTTTGCGAATGTCTACCAGTTCGCTGTATCGTTTCTTTTCCGCATCAGTAAATTCTGATTTGGAAAACGTCAGGAATATAAGTCTACTGAAGAGAGCTATATCAGCTGTTGCCATCTCCTGTCCGGAAAGGATGACTCCTGAGTCAACGGCTGTTATCTCACGCTTCTTGTCTCTGTCCATGTTGATACGGCTGCGCCCGGCTCCATCCCATAAACCTTTCAAGTATTCGCGTTTGTCGATGTCAATGTTGTTTTTAAATTCATCAATATGTACCAGGGCGTTTGAACATTGTGCTACCAGCTCGGCCAGTGCCGGGATAGTGGCATTCTGAATGTTGGGAGGTGTGTTGTCGATAATGAACAAGGACATCAGGCTGTGACCGAGCTCTGACTTTCCTGAACCTTTCGGCCCGAACAGGTTCAGGATGGGGAAGCTCTTGGTATAACCGGTAATCACGTCACGGAACAATGTGGCCAGGAGAAAGCAGATACCCACTTTTGCATTATCTCCGAAAACTCCTACCAGTTTGGTAAAGTAGTCTCTCATGGAGATGCCGGAGTAGTTCAGGTGGACAAATCGCCGCTCGAACTGGAACAGCTTGTCATCGTCCCGGTAAATCAGACTGGAGGCCGGAAGGTAGTAGTTTCCTTTATCGCCCAGGCGAACAATGCCATAATCATCTACCGGGTGCCATTCGGTGTCAAATACTCCATTGCCGAACGCATAGAATCCTTTGCGTTGCCACCCTAACTGGGTAATCTCCACTGCGGTTTCCGTCTGCTCATAGAGATACATCTTCAGGCGTGTCATTTCTTTTTCGGTAGCCAGCCAGATATAGTTACCCAGTCCTTCGACCTTCTGTTTGAACTTTGATAACGACACCAGGTCTTCTTGCTTCATCTCCACGATTTCCTCCTGGCGATTCTGGTTCTTGATGCGGTACAGTCGCTTTGGGTTAAGAGAGTCTTTAATGTGAAACATCGGTTGCATCACGAAGTTTGACCACTGATATTCTTTCCCGTCGTTGGTAGAGTAATAACAGTTGTTGGACTCAAAGAATCCATATTTGGCCAGCAGGTCCCGGTTGATGGTCTGTGTCTTGTCTGCCCTGGATTCGGAAATTTTCTTCTTTTCACGGTTGATGGCCGTTAGCCAAAGATTCTTATGGTTATAGATTTTCTTCAGCTGCTCCAGGTACATTTGTTCTTTGACTTCATCACCAACCATGGCCACCATCTGGGCAATCTTGGATACGGCTGAACTTTTGTCTTCGGTGGTACCGTCAGCCTTGAAGGCATATCCGGCATACCAGGTGATGAAATCTACTTCGTCAAGGTCTTTGAACTTGGTACGGCTGGTACAGTAAGAGTCCGGATCATTTTTCGTATTTCCTTCACCACAGGGAATCTCCTTTACGGATACGGAGAAACCGCACTCCATAGCCAGTTGGCCGGATTTGATGACGGCTGCTATTCCGGTACCGTATTGTTCGCCTGGTTTGATGGCGTCCGCGTCCGGAAGGAAGCAAAGGGAAGTGGCATACCTTTTAATTTGGTAGAACTGTTTCTTTGTCCAAGCAGCACCCAGCGAGGCAATGGTGTTGTTTACGCCGATGGATTGCAGGCGCATTACATCGGGGGCACCTTCCACACAATAAAATTTTTCTTCTTTGGCGGCTTGCCTGATGGCGTTGTCAATACCGAATATGCTGTCGGACTTGTCATATATATCGCTTTGACAGGAGTTGAGGTATTTGGGGGTACCATCTACTTCGCTCATGTCGCGGGCAGTCCACCCGATGATGTTCCGGAACCGGTCGCGGATGGGTATCATGATACGGTCACGATAGAAGTCATAGTACCCGTCACCCTCCTTGCGCTTCCGGATCAGTCCGCACTCTACCATCAGGTCGGCAGAGTATCCGGCCTTGATGGCTGCGTCTGCAAAAGCGGACCAGGAAGGAAGTGCATAACCGATACCCTGCTCCTGAGGATATTGCTCACCCCATCTCTGTTTGATTTTGGCCCGTGCAGCGTCAGCTTCTGTTTTTTGCAGGTTCGCAAGAAAGTATTGAGCTGCAAATTCATTTATTGCGAACATGGACGCACGTTTGCGAATTGCCTTTAGCTCTTCCGGATTTTTCTCTTCTTTCTTGTCTTCTATATCGATACCGTATTTGTCGGCCAGCCAGTGACACGCCTCTGGAAAGTTCATGTTATTTATTTTCTCCACAAACTTAATGACGTTACCACCTTCTTTGCAAGCACCGAAGCAGTACCATAAGCCGCGTGCCTGGTCTACCATGAAGGACGGGGTGTCTTCCTGATGGAACGGACAGCATGCCTTGTATCTGACTCCGGACCGTTGCAGCTGGACGAATTGTCCTACTACGTCTACTATGTCGGCACGGTCAAGAATCTTTTCTATGTCTGAGTTGGAAATCATGTTTTAGAGTGTTTTGGATACCGGCAAATATCAGGTATTTGCCGGCTTTATAAAAGATAGATTAGAAGTGTATGTCGTGGTCACGCAGACGGGTATTGTTGTTGATGTTGTAACAACGTCCATAGCCATCCCATCGGACTCGTTTTCGCCGGGGTGTATTTTTTGAGATACCGTTATTCAACGATTTTCGGCATATTATGATGTAACCGGTCACCTTACGTACCAGCATGTCAGAAGTGTAATAGACGTGCTCGATTTGTTTTGTATGGAAGACGGATTCCCATTCTTCCATTTTGTGTAATTTCATGTTTCCCATACTCATCCTTTTAATTCGTGTTGTTCATTCTCTAATAAAACTCCTGCTATGTACCCATTCAGCACATCAAGAATAAATATCCGTTCATTCTCTGTGTAATTTTGAATATGTTCCCGGACAAAACCAAGTTCCATCAGAGCTACCTCCTTCAGCTCTTCTCCCCTTGGAGAGAGATAACCGATACCGGCTATCTCGGCCGATATTTCCGGATTTGTATTTTTTGTGCGGTCTGTCATGATTATTCCTCTTCTTCTATAATTTTCTTCCCACAAAAAGGGCAGTACTGGTAAGTTAAGTCAATACTACTTTGACTTTTACAAAAGGTACCATCCTTCTTTTTCTTTCGATATAAAACCTCTATAGAAGGAAGTAAACGTATCTTTCCATTAATAGGCGTAAATACACCTCGTATCATTGCATGGGGGTCACCTGTGGCCTCTCTCACTTTTTCCTTTGCTTCTTCAAAACAATTACATGCCATAATCAATCCTCCTTTTTCTCGAAAACGTTAATAGGGAACCAGTATATTTTACTCTGTTTTTTTGATTCTTCATATACCATTTTTCTGACTTTGAATACCATATCGACATCCCGAAAAGCAGATTGGAATCTTGTTTTCATTGTAGTGGTATCTGTAACCATTACAATAGCTATTAATAAAGTATCTATCATAATTCAAAATTGTTATACCAGGTAATAATTTGACTTGTATTCTTGAGGTTTAGTTTTACCTTAATTGCCTGTATGGTATTGTGTACCGTATGGATTGAGATATATAATCTGTCAGATACTTCCTGCGGGGTAAGTCCTTCGGCTAGTGCAGCTGCTATTTGTAGCTGTCTTGTGGTCAGGACTGATGTACGTTTAGGATTGCATATCACATTTTCATACTGACAGTCACCGGAACCTCTCAGAGGACAATGTACTTGCTCGATATTGATATTCCCGTCGATAAAATCTATCTTTTGGGTATCCAGTTCTCCACAATTACATCGTATGAAGCGATTCACTATTCTGAATTTTTGGTATCTGGAATTTTTGCTTGACTTGGAATAGCATTGTTCAAGTGCGTGGTACGCATCGGAATAACACTCTCGTATAGTATCCAGTAATTCATCCACTACTTCTCGGCTGGATTCTGATAGCCGGGTGGTATAGTTGCCGTCATCACACATTACATAGCCTGATGGCGTGTTGTAGAACTCAACTTGATTTCTCATTTTCTTGAATAAACCTCTCTATCGCTTCGCGTTCAAGTTTGGTCCATGAATTGTTTCTCATCTTGTAGAAGAAAGAAGGGTAGGATATTCCGCACAATTCAATTACATCTTGAATGAACTTACTTTTCACTTTACCCGATAGAGATAAATAATAGTTAGATATTACCATTTCTGTTACTTTTTAGATGATTATATTATTTGCTATTGATTTAATTATTAAATTTATAGTGCAAACATACAAAATAATGTGATTGTGTGCATAAAATTATGTGATTAAATACACAAGATTGTGTTATTTAGAATAGATATAATTAAATAATTATGTTTAGACCTGAAAGAATTGCAGCTCTGATAGAGGAGCAAAAACTTACAAAGAAGAAGTTCTGTGAGCTAGTAGATATAGCAGTACAAACATTAGATAATACTCTTAAAGGCTCAGAGTTAGGATGTATTAAGTTGGAAAGGATTGCTGATTTTTTTAATGTACCTATGGATTATTTTTATGATAGAGAAAAGTCGCAATCACATAATATTGGGCATAATATCACAGGAAACCATAATAAAGTAAATGGTAATATAAGTGTAAATGAATACGAGAAGGAAATTGTATATCTCAAAGAACTTTTAGCCGAGAAGGAAAGAACTATACAGATTCTTATGAAAGAGAAATAAATTAAGATATGTTCAAAGGATATATCATAGAACAATTAATACGAGAGAGAAAGATTAAGAAAGCGGATGTTTATCGTTATGCTGATATACAAAAAGCGACTCTTGATAATATAATAAAAGGGACAAACGTTCCAAACTGCAATACATTAGAGAAAATTGCTGATTTTTTCAATGTATCTATAGATATATTTTTTGAAAGAGATAAAAATGATAATACAATGTATAATGGTAATGTTATCAAACAATTATTGTTAGATAAGAAGGTTACAAACAAGGAGCTTTTAAGATACCTTGGTACTGAAGCCAATGCTTCTTTGGCTCAGATTGTCAACGGGAATCCCACCGTTAAACGTCTGGAGAAAGTGGCGGATTTTTTCGGGGTGTCGATGGATGTGTTCTTTGAACGGGAGAAACCTTTCAAGGCTTATTCATCAGCTCATGGAGATAATGAGCAGCAGTACAAAGAAAAAATCGAATTGCTGGAGCGTCTGCTTGAAGAGAAAGATAAAAGAATTCTACTCTTAGAGCAAATGAATCAGCTGGTTAACCCCACTGAAAGTCGGACGGATTTGGGACAAACAATATAAAATAATCACATAATTCGAAAACGTAACAGCTTGAATATCAGGATAGGGAAGGAGGAAGAAAGTTTCCATAGAGTTCGAGCCTCTCTTCCCGTGCCGAGATAAAAAGCTGTAACTATTTGGTTACAGCTTTTTTCTGTTATAGCCTATAGACAATGGGAAAGAGGGATCAAGGTAGAAACCGGTGGTTGTGATGAATTTTACAGGCGTGTACAATTATGAGTCTTTTGCCCGGAATCGTCAGTTTGTGTGGCTGGACTGTCAGCATTTGAATGGAACTGAATGCTATTGTGATGAAGAAGGCGCTTCTGCCAGCAGATTATTCTCCGCAGGGAATTCATTTTATAGATTCAGGAAATTATCATTATGTGACGAATTTTTGGACTGACAAGCGACTACTCCATTTGCTTTACTGGTGTTTGATCATCATCCTGACATGCAGCCTCCTTTGTTTGAACATATCTTGTCGTGCAGAAGTTGGGTAAAAGATGCGCTCGATATGAATGCGAATTGTAAGAAGGTTATCATTGTCGGTGCTTCAGACCGTTTGCTGCAGGAAGTCCCAAAGGAATATGGCGATCGTATTCATTTTTATAGTGAATCATCTTTGGATCAGGAAGCAGGTTGGAAAGCGTTTGCCTCTGAGCATGTGAGTGAACCTGTCTATATTTCTATCGACAAGGATGTGCTGGACCCTTCTTCTGCGATAACCAACTGGGATCAAGGTTCACTGACTTTATCAGAGCTGGAGTAGTTGGTGACCGTTGTATTTCGGCAAGAGCAGGTTATGGGTATTGATATTTGTGGGGAATGCCCTGCTACCCTGAATTTGTTTGAAGAAATGCGAGAGACGGAAATCGATAATCGGGCAAATGGAGAGTTATTGCGCTTTTTCCGTTCGTTTGAGAAGAGATAGTCTATGTCAGGGTTACATGCTATAAAAAAAGTCCGAAACGTGTTTCGTCTCGGACTTTTTTATGGTAAGAAGAATAATTATTAATCTAATACAGTTACCCATCCGTATGGATCAGCTTCGTCACCGTACTGGATACCACGCAACTTGTGATATAGTTTTTCGCTGATAGGGCCTGGTTTGCCGTCCTTTGCAATGACGTATGATTTCTGGTTTTCCAGGTCGTCAATGCGGCCGATAGGGCTGATTACGGCTGCTGTACCGCAAGCTCCTGCTTCTTCGAAGGTCGTCAGTTCTTCTTCAGGAATCGGACGGCGTTCTACTTTCATTCCCATGTCTTCAGCCAGCTGCATCAGGCTGCGGTTGGTAATAGAGGGCAGGATAGAGGTAGACAGCGGAGTAACGTAGGTATTGTTCTTGATACCAAAGAAGTTGGCTGCACCACATTCGTCGATGTATTTCTTTTCTTTTGCATCCAGATAGAATTCGCTGGCGTATCCTGCATCGTGTGCCATTTTGTTGGCGCGGAGGCTGGCAGCGTAGTTACCACCTACTTTAAACGTACCGGTTCCGAGTGGTGCTGCACGGTCGTACTGGCGGATTATCACGTATGGGTTAGTGGCAAATCCACCCTTGAAGTACGGGCCTACCGGAGTGACGAATACCACAAACATGTATTCGCTGGCAGGATGTACACCTACTTGTGCACCTGTACCAATCAGCAGCGGACGGATGTAAAGAGAAGCACCACTTTCGTATGGAGGAATGAAGCGTTCGTTGGCCTTTACCACCTTCCTCACAGCTTCACAGAATTTTTCGGTCGGAAGTTCCGGCATCAGGATACCCCGACAAGTGCTTTGCAGACGTTCTGCATTGGCTTCCGGACGGAAGATACGGATTTTACCGTCTTTTCCGCGATAAGCTTTCAGTCCTTCGAAAGCCTCCTGTCCGTAGTGCAGGCAAGTGGCAGCCATGTGAATGTTCAATGTTTCTTCTGAACAGAGTTCGAGTTCTCCCCATTTTCCGTCGCGATAGTAGCAACGTACATTGTAATCTGTCCGCATGTATCCGAAAGACAGATTCGACCAGTCTATTTCTTTCATGGTTATCTTATTTTATAAGTTTTTTGAATGTTCTTTTAGCTACGCAAGCAAAAGTACGGTTTATATTTACAAAATCCAATATAAAACCATTCTTTTTTGACAAAAACAAAGGAGTCGCTTTAAAAGGCGACTCCTTGTGTTAAAGTATCATTTTTCTTGGATTATTTCTTACGGTTGGCTTCCACCCACTTGCGGGCATTTACGAAGGCTTCCATCCACGGAGTGATCTGGTCTTCTTCTTTACGGTCAAGCGGATAGTATGCGTTATTCCATGGGAAGCAAGCACGTTCCAGGTGAGGCATCATGGCCAGATGACGGCCGTCCTGGCTGGCGATACCGGCTACGCTGTAGTCAGAACCGTTCGGGTTGCCTGGATATTCATCGTATGAATACTTCAGCACTACGTTGTAGTGGTCTTCCGGATAAGGCAATGAGAACTTACCTTCTCCGTGAGCTACCCAGATACCCAGTTTAGAGCCACTCAGTGAACCGAACATTACGCTGCGGTTCATCGGTACGGTTACACCCAGGAAGTTGGATTCAAACTTATGCGATTCGTTATGCAGCATCTTGCCTTTCTTCTTGTCTTCCGGAGTAATCAGTCCCAGTTCCATCATCAGCTGGCAGCCGTTGCAGACACCCAGTGACAATGTGTCTTCGCGAGCGTAGAAGTTGTCGATAGCAGCTTTTGCTTTTGGGTTGAACAAGAAGCTTCCGGCCCATCCTTTGGCAGAACCCAGTACGTCAGAGTTTGCAAATCCACCGCAGTAAACTACCATGTTGATGTCTTCCAGTGTTTCACGTCCGCTAATCAGGTCGGTCATCGTTACGTCTTTTATCGAAACGTTTCTTGGCACAGCCGTTCATGCTCTGCTTGCGGTCGAGCAGGTAAGAAGTAGAATACCATACATCACGCAAGTAGTCGATACCGAACTGGTAAGTTGCATCGTGCAGAGTTGCCAGAATGTGACGTTCTTCGGTCGGTACACCAATCTTCACGTAACCTACACCTGCATCTTCCAGAATCTTCTTGACTTCTGCCTTGTGCTTGTCGGCTACCTGGATAACTACACCCGGATTTTCGGCGAACAGAATCTTCACGATGTCATCGCACTTAATCTTGTCGAGGTTGATTTCCATACCGCCTTCTGTATTTGCAAAGCACATTTCCAGCAGGGCCGTAATCAAACCACCGGCAGAAATATCGTGTCCGGCCAGAATCAAGCCTTTGTTCACCAGTTCCTGAACAGCCAGGAATGCATCGCGGAAGTATTCCGGATTCTGTACAGTCGGCACGTCATCGCCCACCTTGTTGAGTGACTGTGCGAAAGCAGAACCACCCAGACGAAGCTGGTCGAAGCTGAAGTCAATATGATAGAAGGTAGATTTCGGTTTGTTGACCATGACCGGAGAAACCACTTTCTTGATGTCGGAAACTTCACCACCGGCAGAAACGATAACGGTTCCCGGGCTGATAATCTTTTCGCCGTTCGGGTATTTCTGTGTCATTGACAGAGAGTCCTTACCGGTCGGCACGTTGATTTGCAGTTCGCAGCAGAAGTCAGACAATGCTTTCACTGCTTTGTACAGACGAGCATCTTCACCTTCCTGTGCACGGCAAGGCCACATCCAGTTGGCTGACAATGAAATGCTGTCCATTCCTTCTGCCAGCGGAGCCCATACCAGGTTAGTCAGTGCTTCTGACACAGCCAGAACAGAACCTGCTTCCGGATTAGCCAAGGCAGCCTGCGGAGCATGTCCCAGTGCAGTAGCGATACCTTTTTCGCCACGGTAATCGAGAGCAACCACACCACAGTCGCTCAACGGCAACTGCAATTCACCCTGACACTGCTGACGGGCAATCTTACCTGTTACGGAGCGGTCTACCTTGTTGGTCAACCAATCCTTGCAGGCTACGGCTTCCAGCTGCAGCACGCGGCGCAAATATTCATTCAGTTTGGTGACATCGTAAGAAACGTTTTCATAATGACGTTCTACAGTCTTGTCCACCATATAAGTTTTCGGAGAAGAGCCGAACATCTGGTCTACGGCCAGGTCGAACGGACGTACGCCGTCAGCCTGCTCGAAGGCAAAACGGTGGTCGCCGGTAGTTTCACCTACCACGTACATCGGCGCACGTTCGCGTTCTGCAATCTTGTGTACATGTTCGATGGCTTTTTCGTCAATTAGCAGACCCATACGTTCCTGTGATTCGTTGGCGATGATTTCCTTGGCAGAAAGTGTTTCGTCACCAACAGGCAACTTGTCCATGTGAATCAGACCGCCGCAGTCTTCCACCAACTCAGACAGACAGTTCACGTGTCCGGCAGAACCGTGGTCGTGGATAGATACAATCGGGTTTTCGTCTTCTTCGCACAATGCACGTACCACGTTGTAAGCACGTTTCTGCATTTCTGCATTGGCACGCTGGATAGCGTTCAACTCGATACCAGAAGAGTAACGTCCTGTTTCTACAGAAGAAACGGAACCACCACCCAGACCGATACGGTAGTTGTCACCACCCATGACTACGACCTTGTTTCCTGCTTCGGGGCTACCCTTCAAGCAGTCGCGCTGTGTGCCGTAGCCCACACCACCTGCTAGCATGATAACCTTGTCGTAAGCATATTTTTCGTTATTTTCTTCGTGTTCGAAAGTCAGAACAGAACCACAAATCAGCGGCTGTCCGAACTTGTTACCAAAGTCAGAAGCACCGTTTGATGCCTTGATCAGAATCTGTTCCGGAGTCTGGTACAACCATTTGCGCACCGGCAGAATGTTTTCCCAGTCGCGTCCTTCGTCTGTACGCGGATAAGAAGTCATGTATACGGCAGTTCCGGCAATCGGCCATGAACCTTTACCACCACCCATACGGTCGCGGATTTCACCACCTGTACCGGTAGACGCACCGTTGAACGGTTCTACGGTAGTCGGGAAGTTGTGTGTTTCCGCTTTCAGTGAGATGACGGTCTTGATATCTTTAATAATGAAGTAATCAGAAGTAGAGTGATCGGCCGGAGCGAATTGTTCTACCACCGGACCTTCGGCAAAAGCTACGTTATCTTTGTAAGCCGAGATAATCTTGTTAGGATTTTCCTGTGTAGTTTTCTTGATCATCTGGAACAGAGAAGACTCCATTTCCTGTCCGTCGATGATGAACGTACCACCGAAGATTTTGTGGCGGCAATGTTCTGAGTTAATCTGTGCGAAACCGAATACTTCCGAGTCAGTCAGTTTGCGGCCCAGGTCTTTTTCTACCTTCATCAGGTAGTCCATTTCTTCGCGTGACAGCGCCAGACCTTCCTTTTCGTTGTATTCTTCCAGGTTTTCGATGTATATGATAGGCTGCGGTTTGATATCTACCGTGAAAATTTCCTGATCCAGTCCATGATACATACGTTGCAACATCGGGTCGTGGTCGGCATTTTCATCTTTCACCGGGAAGTATTCCTCGATACGACGGATACCGTTGAGACCCATGTTCTGGGTGATTTCAACCGCATTTGTACTCCATGGAGTAATCATTTCACGGCGTGGGCCGATGAACCATCCCTTCAGGTTGTCTTCGTTTTCCACAGTGGCATCGCTGTACAGCCAGCATAGTTTCTTGACGTCTTCAGCATTCAGTTCCTGATTGCATTCCGTGGCAATCACACTGTTTGTGGGTGTTCTGAAAAATAGAATCATAGCACTTGTATGTTATAATGAATATTCAATGCGCTTTAAAAGTGGTACAAAGGTAGAGAAAATCCTCGGAATTACGAAGAAAAATAAAAGTTATCACAGAATATGCCTATCTTTGCACCTTAAATCTAAAAACTCTTTCTGTTTATGTGGTTACAATTACTGTTTGTGTTACTGGCAATTATTGTCGGAGCGCGTGTAGGCGGCATCGGTCTGGGAGTCTTTGGAGGCTTGGGGCTGGCCGTACTTACTTTTGTCTTTGGTCTTGAACCCACCACTCCCCCTATTGATGTGATGCTGATGATTGTGGCAGTGATTGCAGCTGCCGGTTGCATGCAGGCTGCCGGAGGGCTGGATTTGATGGTGAAATGGGCGGAAAAAATCTTGCGCCGCCATCCTCAGCGCATCACGCTGTTGAGTCCGTTGGTGACTTACCTTTTTACCTTCTTTGCCGGAACGGGACATGTGGCTTATTCCGTACTTCCGGTCATTGCCGAAGTGGCTCGTGAAACGGGGATTCGTCCGGAACGTCCGATGGGGATTTCCGTCATCGCTTCCCAGCAGGCCATTACTGCCAGTCCTATTTCTGCGGCTACGGTAGCCTTGTTGAGTATGCTGGCTGGATATGACATTACCTTGTTCGATATTTTGAAGATTTCCATTCCCTGCACCTTGGTAGGCGTACTGGTCGGTGCACTCTATTCCATGCGGGTAGGCAAGGAGCTGAAGGATGACCCTGTATATCAGGCACGCTTGAAGTCTGGCGAACTGTCGGGTGCCAATTATTGTACGGCTGAGGTGGCTAATCCTGGTAAAGCACTGACTTCTGTACTGCTGTTTTTAGGTGCTACGGTAGGTATCGTGCTGTTTGGCTCCATAGATAGTCTTCGTCCGTCGTTTCAGACCTCTGAGGGAGTAGTGGTGATGCAGATGGCGCACATCATTGAAGTGCTCATGCTATCGGTAGCCGCACTGATTCTGCTGCTGACCGGTACCAGTGGCATGAAGGCCGCCAAAAGTTCGGTCTTCAATGCGGGTATGCAGGCTGTAGTAGCTATTTTTGGTATTGCGTGGATGGGCGATACCTTTATTTCGGGTAATATTGCCGTCATTAAAGAAAATATATTCGGTCTGGTGACTGATATGCCGTGGCTTTTCGGCATCGCGCTTTTTGTCATGTCCATCTTGCTGTTCAGTCAGGCGGCAACCATCCGTGCCTTGCTTCCTTTGGGTATGGCACTGGGCATTTCGCCCTATATGCTGATTGCCCTCTTTCCGGCGGTCAATGGGTATTTTTTCATCCCGAATTATCCGACGGTGGTGGCGGCCATTAATTTTGATACTACGGGTACCACCCGCATCGGAAAATATGTGCTGAACCATTCTTTTATGATGCCGGGGCTGATTTCTACCATCGTGGCGGTAGGACTGGGTATTTTAGCGGTATTCTTTGTATAAGCTTCTTTGAAAAAGTTAGAAATGTCATGGAGTAAGGTGTAAAATGGGCTTGCCTGTTTTATGTTTTCTTGTGCAGAAACGTAAGTTTCTCATGGCGGAAACCTACGTTTTCCAATAGGGAAACGTATGGTTTTGTGCCGGGAAACGTAAAAAATGCGGAAATGTCTTCCCGTTATCCCTTCAGGGTTTCTTAAATTGTTGTTTTTTCAAACATGCTCTTAATGATAATCGTATAAAAATGTAGGTACTTTCGTAAAAAAGTAGCATCTTTGCAGTATGAATTGGATTGAACAGGTTACTATACTTGATTTGTTGCTGAAGGGATTGATTATCGGCATTGTCGTGTCTGCTCCTTTGGGACCGGTTGGTGTGCTCTGTATTCAGCGTACGTTGAACAAAGGGCGCTGGTTTGGTTTCGTGACAGGAATCGGGGCGGCATTAAGTGATATTTGCTATGCGTTGATTACGGGATACGGAATGAGTTTCATGGACGAACTCATCCTGAAGCATCATATTTTTCTTCAGGTGGTGGGCAGCATCATGCTGCTGGCTTTTGGTATCTATACTTTCCGCAGTAATCCGGTGAAGTCGCTTCGTCCGTCTTCGGGTACGCGCGGAACGTATCTGCACAATTTTGTAACGGCATTTTTTGTCACCCTGTCCAATCCCCTGATTATTTTTCTGTTCATCGGTCTGTTTGCCCGTTTCTCGTTTGTCATGCCGGGCAGCCCCATCGGATTTCAGTTAGTGGGCTATCTGGCCATTATTCTGGGAGCATTGGGCTGGTGGTTCAGCATTACTTATTTTGTCAATAAAGTACGTTCACGATTTAATTTGCGCGGCATCTGGGTGCTCAACCGCATCATCGGTGCTGTGGTCATGATAGCGGCGGTGGTGGGAATCGTTCTGGCCATTGCCGGCAAATCTTTTTCTTGATAGGATATGTATATTTCTCAACAACTTAAAAAAAAGAATATCGCCGAATACCTGCTGTATATGTGGCAGGTGGAGGACTTGATTCGTGCCAACGGCTGCGACATGGAACGCATCCGCAAGAATATCATCGAGCCTTATCCGGCTACCGACGAGCAGAAGAAGGAACTGGCCCGCTGGTATGAAGACTTGATTAACATGATGCAGCAGGAGGGAGTGCTGGAAAAGGGACACGTGCAGATTAACAAGAACATCATCGTCTGGCTGACCGACCTGCACCTGCGTTTGTTGCGTTCGCCTAAATTCCCGTATTACAGTGCGGCGTATTACAAGGTGCTTCCTTTTATTGTGGAACTGCGTGCCAAGGGTGGCGACAAGGATGTGCCCGAACTGGAGACTTGCTTCGATGCCATGTATGGGGTGCTGATGCTGAAGCTGCAGAAGAAGGAAATCAGTGAAGAAACCATGAAGGCAGTGAAGGCCATCAGTGATTTGCTGGCGATGCTGGCCGGATATTATATTAAGGATAAGGAAGGCGATTTGGAACTGGATTAAAACACCACAGAAAATGAAAAAGATATTAGTGACGGGAGCCAACGGACAGTTGGGTAATGAAATGCGTCTGCTGGCAGAAGAACACAAGAATTTTGAGTATTTCTTTACTGACGTGGCAGAACTGGACATCTGCGACGAACAGGCAGTAATGGATTTCGTTTCCACTCATCAGATTGATGTGATTGTGAACTGTGCGGCTTATACGGCAGTCGACAAGGCAGAGGACAACGTGGAACTCTGTGACAAACTGAATCATGTGGCTCCGGGCTATCTGGCCAAGGCAGCACAGAGCCGTAACGGCTGGCTGGTGCAGGTGTCTACGGATTATGTGTTCGACGGTACAGCCCATATCCCTTATAAGGAAGAAGATACACCGTGTCCGAATTCCGTATATGGCTCTACCAAACTGGCTGGCGAGCAGGAAGCGCTGAAGCAGTGTTCTAATACGATGGTGATTCGTACGGCATGGCTGTATTCTACGTTTGGCAACAATTTCGTGAAGACTATGATTCGCTTGGGTCAGGAGAAAGAAACGCTGGGAGTTATCTTCGACCAGATTGGTACGCCGACCTATGCACGCGATTTGGCTCAGGCCATTTTTGTGGCTCTGGAGAAGGGTATTGTGCCGGGTATTTATCATTTCAGCAACGAAGGAGTCTGCTCCTGGTATGATTTTACCAAGGCTATCCATCGTTTGGCAGGTATCACCACTTGCCATGTGTCTCCGCTTCACACAGAGGACTATCCTACGAAAGCCTGTCGTCCGCACTATTCTGTGCTCGACAAGACCAAGCTAAAGAAAACATACGGCGTGGAAGTGCCTTATTGGATGGACAGTCTGGCAGAATGTATTGAAAAATTAAAATAATAAATATGACAAATCAGGAAATAGCAAGAAGACGAACATTTGCGATTATCGCGCATCCGGATGCCGGTAAGACCTCGTTGACGGAAAAGCTGTTGCTTTTCGGTGGACAGATTCAGGTGGCCGGAGCCGTGAAATCAAACAAGATAAAGAAAACCGCCACGTCCGACTGGATGGACATCGAAAAGCAGCGTGGTATCTCTGTCACTACCTCCGTGATGGAGTTTGACTACCATGACTATAAGATTAATATCCTCGATACACCGGGGCACCAGGATTTTGCCGAAGATACGTATCGTACCTTGACGGCAGTGGACAGTGTAATCATCGTGGTGGACGGAGCGAAGGGTGTGGAAACACAGACCCGTAAGCTGATGGAAGTCTGCCGTATGCGTAACACACCGGTGATTATCTTCGTCAACAAGATGGACCGTGAGGCTAAGGACCCGTTTGATTTGCTGGATGAACTGGAGGAAGAACTGGTTATCAACGTGCGCCCGCTGACGTGGCCGATTGAGAGTGGTCCTCGTTTCAAGGGTGTGTATAACATCTACGAACAGAAACTGAACCTTTTCCAGCCTTCCAAGCAGGTGGTGACGGAGAAGGTGGAAGTAGACATCCATACAGAGGATTTGGACAATCATATCGGTACACCACTGGCTGAAAAGTTGCGCAGTGAGCTGGAACTGATTGACGGAGTATATCCGGAATTCAACGTAGACGGTTACCTGAAAGGAGAATTGGCTCCGGTGTTCTTTGGTTCGGCTTTGAACAATTTCGGTGTGCAGGAATTGCTCGACTGTTTTGTGGAAATTGCGCCAAGTCCGCGTCCGGTACAGGCAGAAGAACGCGAGGTGCAGCCTGAGGAACCTAAGTTTACCGGTTTCGTATTCAAGATTACGGCCAATATCGACCCGAACCACCGTTCGTGTGTAGCCTTCTGTAAGGTATGTTCCGGTAAGTTTACCCGTAACACGCCGTACTTGCACGTACGTCATAACAAGACCATGCGCTTTTCTTCACCCACGCAGTTCATGGCACAGCGCAAGACTACAGTGGATGAGGCTTGGGCTGGCGATATTATCGGTTTGCCGGATAACGGTACGTTCAAGATTGGCGATACGCTGACCGAAGGTGAACTGTTGCACTTCAAGGGATTGCCAAGCTTCTCTCCGGAAATGTTCAAGTACATCGAGAACGCCGATCCGATGAAGACCAAGCAGTTGAACAAGGGTATTGACCAGTTGATGGACGAAGGGGTGGCACAGTTGTTTGTCAACCAGTTCAACGGACGCAAGATTATCGGTACGGTGGGCCAGTTGCAGTTTGAGGTTATTCAGTACCGTTTGGAAAACGAATACAATGCCAAGTGTCGCTGGGAACCGTTGAGTCTGTATAAAGCCTGCTGGATTGAAAGCGATGATCCGGCTGAACTGGAAGCTTTCAAGAAACGTAAGTATCAGTATATGGCGAAAGACCGTGACGGACGCGATGTGTTCCTGGCTGATAGCGGCTATGTGCTTCAGATGGCACAGATGGACTTCAAGCACATCAAGTTCCATTTCACCAGTGAGTTCTAAGGAAGACATAAGATGTAAACATAGAAAAAGGCAGGAAAGTGAATCGCTCTCCTGCCTTTTTTATGTTCTTAAATTTGTTTCCTTTGCCAGCTTCCCTTTTTCAGATAGAGATAACTCAACAGGCCAATGGCTCCGGCATACACGTGTTCGGCAAACCAGCATACAGCTACATCCATTTTCAAAAGAAGGATGACCGTGACAATGAAGATCAGGTAGCAGGTCAGGGCTACAATTTCCAGCAGGAAGGCAGAGCGGGTGTCACCCGTGCCGGATACGGACTGGAAGAAAATGAATCCGGCGCATTGGAAGAGGTAGCTGGAGCAGAGTACCCAGAGGGTCGGGACGGCAGCTTCTACCAGGTCGGGCATGTCGGTATAGATGCGGAGCACATACGTAGGCAGACAGGCTATCAGCAGAATAACGGGCCAGACAATGCAGGTGCAGAGTCGCACGTGCTGCCGGATGGTGGGCATGACGTAGCGCGCTTCTCCGCCGCCAATCAGGTTGCTGACCAGGGAACTGCAGGTGGAGGCAAAGGCTGTGATGGTCATGAACGGGATACTTGATACGTTACGTACAATGTTGGTGATGGCCAGTGAACGTTCGCCCAGATGCTCAATAAAGATAAAGAACAGAAACCAGGTACTGATGGAAACCGCATTCTGTATCATGGTCCATAGTGATACGCCCATGATACGTTTCAGTTCCGTCCATCGGAAACTCACCAGTTGGTTCAGTCCGTATTTGGCGCAGTCTACTTTCCGTGTGGTGTAGATAATGAAAAAGAGCATAGACACCAGTTCTGCCAGTGAAGAACCGATGGCCGCTCCGGCAATACCTAATGCCGGAAATCCCAGCTTTCCGAATACCAGTATATAATTGAATACCACATTCGACGTCACCATGACGATGGAGTTGAGCGTGAGTGTCTTGGTTTGTGTGGTGCCCACGAAGAACGCCCGGAACATAATGGCCACGAACGAGAAGAAGAATCCGAATACGCGCCAGTTGATGTAGCTCACTGCTGCTTCACAGATGCGCGGGGAGGCTACTAAATGCGATAATATCCAGGGAGAGAACAGTCGGGAAAGGGTAAACATGACCAGTGCCATGGCCAGCAGGAAGTAAATCCCCTGGTAGAAGATGGAACCAATCATCCGGAAGTTGCCTTCCCCGTTACGACGGGCAATCAGTATCTGCGAACCGATACTGAAACCGAATCCTAACATGAAAATAGCCAGATAATACACTCCGGCAATGGCCGAAGCCCCCAGTTCCACTTCGCCCACACGTCCCATGAAAGCCGTATCGGTCATACCGATGAGCTGTTCCATAATCAGGCTGATCAGGATAGGGTAGGCCACTTTCCATATTTCTCCATTGGTGTATTTGGTATGCATAAAAAAGAGTTTTTTCGTTTGGAGTGTAAAATTACAACAAAACCTTTACACTTTAAATATAAGTCTCTTAGTGTCTTTACAAGCAGTGGAGGTCAGGCTAGTTTATTTTAATAGGAGCTCCTAAGAAATGAGGTTGTTTGTTTGTAAGGATGTCCCAAACAAGTTTCGTACGTGCCAGTAGTTCGCGCAACTGTACTTTTATTCCTTTTTGGAAAGAAATATCTTTTGCATTAAATCCTATGGCATCTATTCCTTGCCAGTGTGCCAGACAGATGGCGCGTTTATTGTGGAACTCTTGAGATATGACCGTAATTTCTGACAGTCCGAATACCTTGCCTGCCCTGACTACGGAATCAAGTGTACGGAATCCAGCATAGTCCAAGTGGATATCTTGTTCCGGAATACCTTGTTTGATGAGATCTTCCTTCATCAGGTCTGGTTCGCTGTACGATTTATGACGATTATCCCCGCTGATGAGTATCTTCTTTATTTTACCAGCTTTGTAAAGTTCTACGGTAGCGCTGATGCGGTTATAATAGAATGGATTTCGTCTTTTTGTATATCTGCTTATCGGGTTAGTTCCTAACAATAGTCCGATTTTTCTTTCCGGGATTTGGGATACAGATGCATATGTGTGGTTACGACTGACGAGTTCTACATAAAGATGGCATGCCAGAATCAAAATCATTGTAAGTGGGAAAATGCATATTGCTGTACTTGCTAAAATAATTTTCTTGGTATGTTTGCTTAATGGTTTCATTGTGTTCTTTGATAGAATGGAGAGGTGATAAAGAACTATGCAGAAAGCAGATAGAATGTGTTTTTCTTTTGTAGAACTTTCCCGCCTTGGGCTTCGGGGTAATGCTCGGGACGAGATATTATATATCGTTTCTAGTAAAATTGAGGATAGAAAACTGAAAAACGAAGATTTCTATTACTGGTGTCCGGATAAAAGAAATCTCTGGAAAGAAACAGATACCGAGTCTTTCCAGAGATTTTTCATAGAAGAAATTAAGCTTCAGCAGGAGCTTCTTCAGCAGCAGGAGCTTCTTCTGCGTTTGCAGCAGCTTCAGCTTCAGCCTTAGCAGCAGCTTCAGCAGCTTTCTTTTCAGCTACCTTCTTAGCGATTTCTTCGTTTACTTTCTTTTCAGCTTCCAGACGTGCTTTAGCTTCAGCTTTCTTAGCTTCTTCTTCCTTAGCTTTCAAAGCAGCCAAACCTGATTGTTTGTTTTCTTTCCAAGCGTTGAATTTAGCTTCAGCCTGTGCTTCATCGAATGCGCCTTTAGCTACACCGCCCAGCAAGTGTTTCTTCATGTAAACACCTTCGCGAGACAAGATGTTGCGTACTGTGTCAGTAGGCTGTGCACCTACCAATACCCAGTGTAATGCACGTTCAAAATTCAAATCTACTGTGGCAGGATTGGTGTTCGGATTGTAAGTACCAATTTTTTCAGTAAATCTACCATCACGTGGTGCTCTTGCATCTGCAATAACAATTGAATAGAACGCATATCCTTTACGTCCGTTTCTTTGCAATCTGATTTTAGTTGCCATTTTTTTAATTTAGTTTTTTAATGTAAATGATTTGAATTATGCTAATAACCCGTATTAGCGGGTGCAAAGGTACAACTTTTCTTTTGTTCTACAAAGAGTTGCACAAATTATTTGTTGATTTCGCGCAGCCACTTCTCCAATTCGCCCGTCCATTGGCGTTTGTATGGAAAACTGTCGTTGTATCCCCATCCGTGGCCTCCCACCGGATAAGTGTGCAGGCTGGCGGGAACTTTGTTCTTGACGAGGGCTGTGTAATAGTTCACACTGTTGGCCACCGGCACTACTGTGTCATCGCTGCTGTGCAGGATGAAGGCAGGCGGTGTTTGCGGAGTGACCTGTAGCTCGTTGGAGTATTTCTGTTCCAGTTCCTTCGACGGATTCTTGCCCAACAGATTGTTGTGAGAACCCATGTGAGTGTAAGCAGGGTCCATGGTGATGACCGGGTAGAAAAGAATCTGGAAATCCGGGCGAGTTTCCGCATCGGTGAAATGAGTGGCGGTGGTGCTGGCCAGATGTCCTCCAGCTGAAGAACCCATGATGCCCAGTTTTTTTACATTCCATTCCTGAGCGTGCTGGCGCATGATGCGCAGAGCCTGCTGTGAATCGCTCAGAGGAACTTCATTATGTCCGTTGGGCATGCGGTAGCGGAGTACGGCGTATGTGATGCCCTGACTGTTAAACCAGTCGGCCATGTCATGTCCCTCGTGTCCCATGGCCAGGGTCCAGTAGGCTCCTCCCGGACAGGCTACAATGGCCATTCCGTTTCCGCTCTTTGCCGGATAGACTGTCAGTACGGGTTCTTCCACGTAGAGCGGACCGTCTTTTACCTGTTGGGTCATTTCATTGGTGTTCGGTGCACCGTCGGGCCATACCTTGATTTCGATGGCTTTTTGGGCAAAAAGGTTGCTTGATAACAGCAGCCATCCCATGAATAGTAGTTTTTTCATGTGACGTATGGGTTAAAGATTATTTTTTCAGTTTCATGCTGGCTTTTACCAGGTAAGTAATCAGCAGCAGATAAGCTACCAGTGACACCAGTTCGCTCATCGGGTTAGCCAGCCATTCTTCGTGGATAAGATTGATGTCGCAGTAGCGCATGATGGCACTCACTACACCCATCAGGGCACCTCCGGCAATGAATCCGGATGCCAGCAGCGTACCTTTCTCACCGCGTGCGTTGTTGACAGCTTCGTCCTTGCTGCGTGAAGTCACGTACCAGTTGATGGCTCCACCCACCAGCAACGGAAGGTTCAGTTCCAATGGGATGAACATACCCAGCGCAAAAGCCAGGGCAGGCACCTTGCAGAAAGTCAGTACCAATGCCAGTGCAGCACCGATGCCGTAGAGCAGCCACGGAGCACCTACACCGTTCATCAGCGGGTCGATAACAGCCGCCATGGCGTTAGCCTGCGGAGCAGCCAGTTGTCCGCTGGTGAATCCGTAAGAATCGTTCAGCACCATAATCACGCCGCCTACGGTAGCTGCGGAAACCAGTGTGCCGAGGAATTTCCAGCTTTCCTGCTTCTTGGGTGTGCTACCCAGCCAGTAACCGATTTTCAGGTCGGTAATGAAACCGCCGGCCATGGACAATGCAGTGCAGACCACGCCACCCATTACCAATGAAGCCACCATACCCGTAGCACCTTTCAGTCCTACTGCCACCATGATGACAGAGGCCAGAATCAAGGTCATCAATGTCATACCCGATACCGGGTTGGTTCCTACAATAGCGATGGCATTGGCTGCTACGGTGGTAAACAGGAAGGAGATTCCTGCTACCAGCAGAATGGCTACCACGGTATGCAGAATGTTGCCTTGCATTACGTCGAAATAGAAGAAGAGTACCACGAGCAGCAGGGTGAACAGCGAACCGAAGGCGATGATTTTCATGGACAAATCCTTCTGAGTACGTTCCACGTTTTCTTCGGCCTTTTTGCCCTTCATTTCACTGGCAGCCAGACTGACTGCACTCTTGATGATGCCCCATGAACGCACGATACCGATGATGCCGGCCATGGCAATACCTCCGATACCAATGCTCTTGGCATATTCCTTGAAGATAAGTTCGGGTGACATGTCTCTTACGGCTGTCGTGATGTCCGGATTCCAGGCATTCAGCACCTGGTCGCCCCAGAACAAGGAAATGCCCGGTACGATAATCCACCATACGGCCAGTGAGCCGGCACAGATGATGGCCGCATATTTCAGTCCGACGATGTAACCGAGTCCCAGTACGGCAGCTCCCGTGTTAATCTTGAATACCAGTTTGAACTTGTCGGCAATGGTCTCGCCCCATCCGCAGATGCGGCTTGTGAAGTTCTCGTTCCACCAGCCGAACGTACCTACGATGAAGTCATAAAGACCGCCCACCAGTCCGGCCATGAGCAGCGGTTTGGCCTGGTCGCCTCCCTTTTCACCCGACACGAGCACCTGGGTACTGGCCGTAGCTTCCGGGAAAGGATATTCGCCGTGCTTGTCTTTTACGAAATATTTACGGAAGGGAATCAGGAACAGGATGCCCAGCACACCACCCAGCAAGGAGCTGATGAACATCTGCATGAAGTTGACCGTCATTTCCGGATATTTTTCCTGCAGGATATAGAGGGCCGGCAGGGTAAAGATGGCACCTGCCACGATGACGCCTGAGCAGGCACCGATGGATTGAATCATGACGTTCTCACCCAGTGCGCCTTTGCGTTTGGTGGCGCTGGAAATACCCACAGCGATGATGGCAATAGGAATGGCTGCTTCGAACACCTGGCCCACTTTCAGTCCCAGATAGGCGGCGGCAGCCGAGAAAATAACGGCCATGACGAGTCCCCATGTCACTGACCAGAAGTTAACTTCAGGATACGTTTTTCCGGGAGACATGAGGGGTTCGTATTTCTCTCCCGGTTTGAGCGGACGGAATGCGTTTTCGGGCAGTCCCGTCGGTTTTTCTTGTGTCTCTTTCATGAATAATATTACATTTTGATTTGATTAATATTCTTAAGGGTGTCCAAAAGTAGTAAAAATCCTTTATATTCATTCAAAAGTGAGCTCATTTTTGTGCCTTCGGAAAACGCACTTGCGTTTGAAATAAAACGTCCTTACGTTTGGAATCAAACGCACTTGCGTTTTAACTAAAACGTACTTGCGTTTCAATTGAAACGTCCTTGCGTTTTCTTCCAGGCTCAAAGACGTTTTTCCGTGTGTATTTTCGGGCATAAAAAAACAGGAGAAACATCGTTGAAAATGTTCCTCCTGCCAAGTATGAAAAATGATGAATTGTTACTGATTGATGTCGGCTGATGCCGGAGTCATATCACCTTCTACTACCAGACGGGTGATTTCGTTCTTTGAGTTGGTACGCAGGGTGATGGTCTTGCGGAAGTGTCCTGGAAATTTGCCGGCACCGTTGTAAGTGACTGTCACCTCACCGCTTTCTCCCGGTTTGATGGGTTCTTTCGGATATTGAGGTACGGTGCATCCGCAAGAAGCAATAGCCTGATGAATTACTAATGGACCGTCGCCTGTATTCTTAAATTTGAATTTGCAAGTTACTTTCGGACTGCTTTCTGAGAAAGAGCCAAAGTTGTATGAGGTCTTTTCGAATGTAATTTCTGCCGTTCCCTGAGCAATGACAAACAATACATTCATGACACATAATAAGGTTGTAAATAAAATTTTCTTCATTTTCTTTGATTTTAATCCTTACTTCTGACAACTTCGCAAAGATACTACTTTTGCGTGAAACTGTTACTTTTGTGTAGTTTAATTAACAAACTTGAAGTGTTGTTATCGGTTTACCTGCTTCACACCTTTCACCGTTTTGATCTTCTTTATCAGCGATTCCAGCTTGGCATTGTCGTCTACGGTCACTGTCAGCATGCCCGAGAACAGTCCGTCGTGTGAGTCGATACTGATGGAGCGCAGCAGGATGTTGTTCTCCTTATTTATAATGGACGTGATGTTTGTCACGATGCCGATGTCGTCATGTCCGATAATACGGAGAGTAATCGGATACTGTTTGCCCTGACTCTTTCCGGCCCAGCGGGCTTTCACGATGCGGTAGGGGAAGCGGGAACGCATTTCCTTGGCATTCGGGCAGTCACAACGGTGAATCTTGATACCACCGTTGATGCTGACGAATCCGAACACTTCGTCGCCGTAAATCGGGTTACAGCATCTGGCCAGCGTAAAGTCGAGTCCTTTCAGGTTCCGGTCGATGACCAGCACGTCATCCTTGTAATCCTTTGCGTCGGTGGGCTGCTGCATGTTGAAGCCTTCCGCACTGCGGTAGCTGATTTCTTCGCGCTGCTCGGTTTCCCGCTTCTGCATGTCAAGGTACTTGTCGATGATGTCGTTCACGTCCATCGATTCGTTGGCGATGCTTTGGTAGAAGTCGGTCACGGTCTTGAAGCCCAGTTTCCGAATCAGACGCATCAGGATGGCCTCATCATATTCCAGTTTCCGGTTCTTGAATTTCCGTTCCAGCGTTTCCTTGGCAAACTGTGTCTGACGGGCTGCAATTTCCTTCAGGGCCTGACGTATCTTGTTGCGTGCCTTCGACGTGGTGACAAAAGTTAGCCAGTCACGCTTCGGTGTCTGCGTGTTTGACGTCATGATTTCCACCTGGTCGCCACTGTTCAGTTTCTGGCGGAGCTGTACGTTTTTTCCGTTGACGCGGGCACCCGTACACCGGCATCCCAGGTTGGAGTGGATAGAAAAGGCAAAGTCGAGCACGGTAGCCCCTTGCGGCAGTTTGTACAAGTCACCTTTGGGAGTAAATACGAAAACTTCGTCCTTATATAAATCCAGCTTGAACTGGTCCATGGCTTCCATGTCGCTGTCGGAGTTTTCCAGCGTTTCACGGATGGAGTTCAGCCATTCATCCAAACCGCTTTCTCCCTTTATACCTTTATATCTCCAGTGGGCCGCTAGACCTTTTTCGGCAATTTCGTCCATGCGTTCCGTACGAATCTGTACTTCCACCCATTTCCCTTCAGGTCCCATCACGGTAATGTGCAGTGACTCGTATCCGTTGCTTTTCGGCACGGACAGCCAGTCGCGCAAACGCTTGGGGTTGGGCAGATACATATCTGTCACGATGGAATAAGCCTGCCAGCACTCCTGCTTTTCCTTTTCAAGCGGAGAATCAAGAATGATGCGGATGGCAAACAGGTCGTACACGCCTTCGAAAGGACATCCCTGCTTTTTCATTTTCTGGTAGATAGAGTGAATGGACTTGGTACGTCCCTTCATGTGGAACTTCAGTCCGGCATCTTCCAGCTTTTTGCGTATCGGTTCGATAAAAGCCTCAATGTAGCGGTCGCGGGCTTGCTTGGTGGCATTCAGCTTCTCTTTGATATGATAGTACACGTCGTGTTGCGTGTATTTCAGTGACAAGTCCTCCAGCTCTGATTTCAGTTTATACAATCCTAACTTGTGGGCCAGCGGTGCATACAGATAGGCAGCTTCGTTGGACACCTCCAGACGTGCTTCTTCGTTGGGGCTGTCCTTGATTTGCCGCATCAGGTTCACACGGTCGGCAATGATAATCAGAATGACCCGCATGTCTTCGGCAAACGACAGAAGCAGATTGCGGAAGTTTTCCGACTCAATGATGGGGCTTTTGGAATACAGTTCGTTGATTTTGACGAGCCCTCGTATGATGCCGGCCACGTCTTCTCCATATTCCTCCTTGACCGATTCCAGACTGCAAAGATTGTATTTCACGGATTCATGGAGCATGATTCCCAGAATCGAGGCGCGGCGCATGCCGATTTCTTCGGCCACAATGACAGCCGTCTGCATGTCCTTGATAATGGGATTCATATGGAATACATTTCGCGGAATGGTACCTTCTGCCATCGCCTTGACCAGATGGGTTTTCAGCTTGTGGCAGTCATCCTTTTGTAATGTATCTTTCGACAACCGCAGCAGTCGTTTGTAGAGTTGAATCAGTTGTTTGTGTTCCTCTTGTGTGAAAAAGTCGTTGTTCTCCATAATTCCTCGTTTTGCTGTTTGTGGGTAAAGTTACTTTTTTTCTGTTGATATGATGCACTCTTCCCGTATTTTTTATATTTTTGAACGTCATTCTGAAAACAGAAAGAAATTCATTACCTAAATAAAAAACTATTATGTTAACACACGAGGACAAAGAATTGTTGGCCAAGAAGGGCATTTCGGAAGAAAAGATTGCCGAACAGTTGGCTTGTTTTGAAAAGGGGTTTCCATTTCTGAAACTTTCAGCGGCTGCTTCTGTAGAAAATGGGGGTATTATGAAAGCCGATGAGAAAGAATGCGAACAGTATCTTGCCGCATGGGATGCATACAAGGCAGGCGATAAGAAAATCGTCAAGTTTGTTCCGGCTTCGGGGGCAGCCAGCCGTATGTTCAAAAATATGTTCGAATTCTTGGGAGCTGAATATGACAAACCTACTACAGATTTTGAGAAGAAATTCTTCGACCACATTCATGATTTTGCATTCTACAATGATTTGAATGCGGCTTGTTTGGATAATACAGGCAAGAATATCGATGCACTGTTGTCTGAACATAATTACAAGGCGGTGGTTTCTAACTTGCTGGAGTCTGCCGGATTGAACTATGGAGCGTTGCCTAAAGGCTTGCTCAAATTCCATCGTTATGCAGATGGTGTGCGTACACCGCTGGAAGAGCATCTGGTAGAAGGAGCATTGTATGCTGCCGGAAAGAGTGGGGAAGTGAATGTACACTTCACTGTTTCTACTGAACATCGTGCATTGTTCGAAAAACTGGTGGCTGCCAAGACTGCCGAATACGAAGCTAAGTATGGTACGACTTATCACATCAGTTTCTCTGAACAGAAACCGAGTACGGATACGGTAGCGGCCGACATGGAAAACAAACCGTTCCGCGACAAGGACGGTAAATTGTTGTTCCGTCCTGGTGGTCACGGTGCCTTGATTGAGAACCTGAACGACCTGGATGCCGACATCGTATTTATCAAAAACATTGATAATGTGGTGCCCGACCGCTTGAAAGCTGATACCGTGACTTATAAGAAGTTGCTGGCCGGTGTATTGGTTACACTGCAGAAGCAGGCATTTGAATATCTGGAACTGCTGGATGGCGGACATTACAGCCACGAACAGCTGGAAACCATTATTCGCTTCGTACAGCAGAAGTTGCGTTGCCGCAGAACGGACTTGAAAGAGTTGGAAGATGCTGATTTGGTAATCTATTTGCGTAAGAAACTGAATCGTCCGATGCGCGTTTGCGGTATGGTGAAGAATGTGGGCGAACCGGGCGGTGGTCCGTTCCTGGCTTATAATCCGGATGGAACCATTTCCTTGCAGATTCTGGAAAGCTCACAGATTGATATGAACGACTCGGAAAAGAAAGCCATGTTCGAAAAGGGTACACACTTCAATCCGGTGGATTTGGTATGTGCCGTTCGCGACTACAAGGGCAATAAGTTCGACTTGCTGAAACATGTGGACAAGGCTACCGGTTTTATTTCTTATAAGTCAAAGAATGGAAAAGACTTGAAAGCACTCGAATTGCCGGGCTTGTGGAACGGTTCCATGAGCGATTGGAATACCGTGTTCGTGGAAGTTCCTTTGAGTACTTTCAATCCGGTAAAGACCGTGAACGATTTGCTGCGTGAACAGCATCAGTAATTTCCGGATAGAGGAAAATAGAAATGTCCGCCTGTCATCTTTGTGAATGGGCGGACATTTTTTATATATGAAGAAAGTTATTTGACATTCTCTTTTTGTTGAGATAATTTCTCTCTGTATTCTTTTGGGGAAAGTCCTAAATTCCTTTTTACGTATTTACCGAAGAATGACAAGGTAGCAAAATTGAGTTCATTGGCAATTTCCTTGATGCTCTTATCGGGAGATTTCAGCAGGCACACTATATCCTTCATGACATAGCAGGTAATGAGGTCGGAAGCTGTTTCACCGGAATTTTCCTTACATACAGCCGACAGGTATTTGGAAGTGACAAACAACCGGTTGGCATAGTAGCTTACCGACCGTTCCTTGGGGTAGGAAGATATCAGCAGCTCCATGAAGGCATTGAACAGATTGTTGGATGAATTGAATGCAATGGGCTTCAGCTGGATGTATTTTTCCATGGCATCCTGAAACTCGTAGATGAAGGCCTGCAGAAGGGCATTGATCAGCTCCTTCTGGTGGCGGTGAGGGGTACCGGTCAGTTTGGAGTTCAGCAGGTTATAGTACTGGCAGAAAAGCTGGCTTTCCTCGTCGTTCAGGGAAATGATAGGGTGCTGTTCCAGGTAGAAACGTGAGTACCAGTTATTTGCGGATGTGGACATCACAAAAATACGTTTGGCATATTCTGGTGAAAGGCAGAATCCACAGCATTCAAAATCATCTCCTATCATGCCGTGCTTGAGCAGTGTCTGCGGGTGACAAATCATCAAATCGTTCGGACCGATTTCGTAGGAATTGTTGTTGAGGGATAAAGAAGCTTTTCCTCTCAGGCATAAGATAGCCAGAAAAAAATCAGCACGTATGGGAGAATACTGTTCTGTTTCGTTCACTTTATTTACCTGGTTCAAGATAATAATTTGTTCGTCTTTATAGGCGGCCACCTTTTCCATGATTTCGGTGCAGGACATTCTGATGAGTTCTATTTCTTTCTCCATAACTTTAGTTAATCTATTCGTTTGCAAATGAACGGAATGTTTTTCAATTCTCAGTGTCCTATTTTTCCTGATGAGTATGCTATAAGGAAGATAGTATGATTAGATAGAAAAATAGAACACTTCGTAACGGAACCGTTGAGTAGCTTGAAAGTGCTCATAGCGGTCCTTTGTAATAATTTCTGCATATTAATTGCATATTAATTTAATATGAGTTATCTTTGCAGCGCAATTGGGAAGCCGATAAAGTAAAAACGTCCTGAAGAAGAGGTGGCTTTTTCTGGAACTTTTGTAGGTCTCTCACGTGAAAAACGTAGGGTTCCCGACCGGGAAACGTACGGTTCCGCAAAGGAAAACATAGGTTTCCGGGCAGGGAAACGTAAAAATATATTCTACGTTTTCACAAAAACAGACTAGGGTTAAAACTTACACAGATTAGAATATAATATACAGCGTATGAACATGTGCAGGCAACATAAGGTAGTTCGGATAAAGGTCAGTACGGCGCTTTACCGGAGATGTCATGCCCGTGCGCATTGGTTCAGCGGATTTCTTCATGAAAGTTTGTAAGACATGGGAAGTTGTGTCTTCCTGACATTGTGTGAAATCTTTCTTATAAACTTTTACTCTCAATTTTGTTATGTGGATTATTTTATTGATTGTCCTGGCAGGTATTCTGGCAGGATATAGCCTTCGTGTGTGTGCTTTTTTGAAAAACGTGAATCTGACCATCTCGTGTACCATTTGTCTGATGCTGTTCGTGTTAGGACTTTCCGTGGGTTACAATCCGTTGATTGTGGGAAATTTAGGGGCTTTCGGCGGACAGGCGCTGTTGCTCAGTGTGGCCGGCATTACGGGAAGTGTGTTGCTGGCACGCGTGGTATATCTGTTGTTCTTTAAGGAAGGAGGTGAAAAATGAAAGGAAGTTTGCTGGTATTGTCTATGTTCTTTGTAGGCTGTGTGATAGGCTACGTGTGGAACTTTTCCGGATGGGAGTTGGGAGATACGCACCACTTGTCCATGTATATTCTGTATGCTCTGATGTTTCAGGTAGGCGTCAGCATTGGCGGGGGAGAGGATTTCAAGGAACTGCTTCGTGGTTTCCGTCCCAAGATGCTGCTGATACCGCTGGCCACCATCGGAGGGACCCTGCTGTTCTCGGCTTTGGTCAGTGTGCTGCTGACTCGCTGGAGTGTGTTCGACTGTCTGGCCGTGGGCAGCGGACTGGGATATTATTCGCTTTCGTCTATTCTGATTATGGAACTCAAAACCCCTGACCTTGGTGCGCAGCTGGCTACGGAACTGGCCACGATTGCACTTCTGACGAATGTTATCCGTGAGCTGGTAGCACTGGTGGGCGCTCCTTTCATCTGCAAGTATTTCGGGAAACTGGCTCCTATTTCGGTGGCCGGGGTAACTTCGGTCGATGTAGCTCTTCCCTCCATCATCCGTGTGTCTGGAAAGGAAATGGTGCCCCTTGCCATCTTCCACGGGCTGTTGGTCGACATGTCCGTGCCGTTTTTCATTTCTTTGTTCTGCAAGTTGTAAAAGGAATCCCCGTCTGCAAAGCAAAGAGATGAAAACGGCGGTGGGGAGGTTTAGATGTCCATGCCCATGATGTAATCATTCATGTAATATCCGTTGCCGATGGGGAAGTCTCCTTCGCGCACCTTCTTCATGCCCATGTGCTCATAGAATCCAAGTGCCGGATTCTGCCGGTTCACATTCAGTTCCATACGGCAAGGTTCCGGATGAAGTTCCTTGATGCCCTTTATAGCCTGCTGGAACAGTTGCCCTCCGAGTTTGTATTTCTGGAAGTAGGGGAGTACGTAAATCTTCTGCAAGTGAAACAAATCCGTATCCTCCTGCTGGATGGACACATAGCCCGCAGGCTCACATTCCTCGTAAGCAATGTAGTAAATGTGATGCTCTTTCTCCATCTGGTTTCTCAGGCTCTCGCTGGAATACATCCAGTCCATCATGTAATCAATCTGTTCCGGAGTCAGAATGTGCTGGTAGGTAGCCGGAAAGGTCTGTGCTGCCAGCGTCCGGATGACTTCAATGTCTGCAAGAGTAGCTTTTCTAATCGTAAACATAGGCGTTTCCTTATTATAATGTGTTTTCTGCAAAAGTAGTTTATCTTTTGTATGTATGGGTTTTATCGAAACATAAACTTGTTAAAAGTTTTGAAATTATAATACCTTGCAATACATAGTATCAATATAAAACCTATATTTGTGTCATACAAGATAAATGAGATGAAATGAATGTAGACAATGTAAAATCACAGATGCGCAAGGGGATGCTGGAGTATTGCATTCTGTTGCTGTTGCACCGGGAGTCTGCCTATTCTTCCGACATCATCCAGAAGCTGAAAGAGGCCCGGCTGATTGTGGTGGAAGGCACGCTTTATCCGTTGCTGACCCGTCTGAAGAACGACGGACTCCTGTCGTACGAATGGGTGGAGTCCACGCAAGGACCGCCCCGCAAGTATTATGGACTAACTCCAGAAGGGGAGGAATTTTTGAAGGAACTGGAAAGTGCCTGGGACGGACTTTCCGACACGGTGAATCATTTAAGACAAAACATTTAAAAATCACATGACATGAAAAAGACACTGACTGTAAATTTAGGTGGCACTGTATATCATATAGATGAAGATGCCTATATCCTGTTGGATAGTTATTTGAACAACCTCCGCTATCATTTCCGTAAGGATGAAGGGGCGGAAGAGATTGTGCGCGACATAGAATCCCGTATTGCCGAACTGTTTGATGAGGCATTGCGTGGTGGATTACAGGTGATTACTATTAAAGAGGTGGAAGAGGTAATTGCCCGTATGGGAAAACCGGAAGAACTGAATGGTGAAGAAGACGGTAACCCGTCTGCATCGAACAGCAAGACTTTCGATCGTGAATCGACGGAAACCCGTCGCCGCTTGTTCCGTAATCCGGACGACCGTATCCTGGGTGGGGTGGTATCGGGCATTGCAGCTTATTTCGGCTGGGATGTGACCTGGAGCCGCATCGTCTTTATTCTGGCCGGATTTTTTATTCATGGTTTGATTCTGGCTTATCTGTTGGCATGGATTATCATTCCGCTGGCACATACGGCTACGGAAAAGTTGCAGATGCGCGGAGAACCCATCAATGTGGAAAACATTGGCCGGACGGTGACCGATGGTTTTGAAAAGGTGAACGAGTATGTGCATTCAGAGCAGCCCCGTTCTGCTTTGCATAAGTTTGGCAATGGGCTGGTAGCCGTGGTCGGTTTCCTGCTGAAATTTTGCCTGGTGCTGTTGCTGATATGCTGTGCTCCTTTCCTGCTGGTAGGACTCATTGTCTTGTTTGCCCTGCTGATGGCCGCCACGGGAGTCATCGTCAGCCTTCCTTCCTTCTTCTATAACATATTGCCTTGGGTAGACTGGGGTGGTGTGTGCACCATGCCGGGAATGATTGTCGGGCTCACCGTATGCGGTCTGTTGATTGTCGGTATCCCGGTAGCCGGACTGATTCAGGCCGTCATGCAGTCATTCGGTAGCTGGAAACCCATGGGTACCTCTACGAAAGTAGTGCTGGTATTGTTGTGGATGATTGCCCTGGCCATCGGAATTGTGTTGTTCTTTCAGATTCCTTTCCTGACAGAACCACTTTTATCAGCTCCTTTCTGGGGTGAATTCCTCTGATTTTGTCAGTTTCACCTGAATGTGTGAGGTAAGAATGTCACATAAAACAGCCAAAATGGCAGTCCGTGTCAGAAAAAAATGCTGGCACGGGCTTTTTTTTGTTCTGGCATGGCATTTGTCTTTTAAAGGGCGTAACGTTTCGGCGTTACAGAATAAACCAAATTAGAAAATAATAAAAATAGATACAATTATGGGAAAGATTATTGGTATTGACTTAGGAACAACAAACTCATGTGTTGCAGTATTTGAAGGTAACGAACCGGTGGTGATTGCCAACAGCGAAGGTAAACGTACCACTCCTTCAGTAGTAGGTTTCGTAGACGGCGGCGAACGTAAGGTAGGTGACCCTGCTAAGCGTCAGGCTATCACAAACCCGAAACGTACAGTATATTCTATCAAACGTTTCATGGGTGAAACTTACGATCAGGTTCAGAAAGAAATTTCTCGTGTACCTTATTCAGTAATGAAAGGTGACAACAACACTCCGCGTGTAGACATCGACGGACGTCTGTACACTCCGCAGGAAATCTCTGCAATGATTCTGCAGAAGATGAAGAAAACTGCTGAAGATTATTTGGGACAGGAAGTAACAGAAGCTGTCATCACCGTTCCGGCATACTTCTCTGACTCTCAGCGTCAGGCTACGAAGGAAGCTGGTCAGATTGCTGGTCTGGATGTGAAACGTATCGTAAACGAACCGACTGCGGCTGCATTGGCTTACGGTGTAGACAAGGCTAATAAAGATATGAAGGTAGCCGTATTCGACCTTGGTGGTGGTACATTCGATATCTCTATCCTGGAATTCGGTGGTGGTGTATTCGAAGTATTGTCAACTAACGGTGATACTCACCTGGGTGGTGATGACTTCGACCAGGTTATCATCGACTGGTTGGTTCAGGAATTCAAGAACGACGAAGGTGCTGACCTGACTACTGATCCGATGGCTATGCAACGTTTGAAGGAAGCTGCTGAAAAGGCAAAAATTGAATTGTCTTCTTCTACTTCTACTGAAATCAACTTGCCGTACATCATGCCGGTAGCTGGTGTGCCTAAACACTTGGTAAAGACTTTGACCCGTGCTAAATTCGAACAGCTTGCTCACAACTTGATTCAGGCTTGTCTTGAACCTTGTAAGAAAGCAATGAGCGATGCAGGTTTGAATAACTCTGATATCGATGAAGTAATCCTGGTAGGTGGTTCTTCACGTATCCCGGCTGTACAGAAACTGGTAGAAGACTTCTTCGGTAAAGTTCCTTCTAAGGGTGTAAATCCGGACGAAGTAGTAGCCGTAGGTGCTTGTATCCAGGGTGCCGTATTGAACAAGGAAGCTGGTGTTGGTAACATCGTATTGCTGGATGTCACTCCGTTGACATTGGGTATCGAAACAATGGGTGGTGTAATGACCAAGTTGATTGATGCCAACACAACCATTCCGTGCAAGAAGAGCGAAGTATTCTCTACTGCTGCTGATAACCAGACAGAAGTTACCATCCACGTATTGCAGGGTGAACGTCCGATGGCCGCTCAGAACAAGTCAATCGGTCAGTTTAACCTGACAGGTATCGCTCCGGCTCGTCGTGGTGTACCTCAGATTGAAGTAACTTTCGATATCGATGCCAACGGTATCTTGAAGGTTTCTGCGAAGGATAAGGCTACAGGTAAGGAACAGGCTATCCGTATCGAAGCTTCATCTGGTCTGAGCAAAGAAGAAATCGACCGTATGAAAGCTGAAGCTGAAGCTAATGCAGAAGCTGATAAGAAAGAAAAGGAACGTATCGACAAGTTGAACCAGGCAGACAGCTTGATCTTCTCTACAGAAAATCAGTTGAAAGACCTTGGCGATAAGATTCCGGCTGACAAGAAAGCTCCTATCGAAGCTGCTCTTCAGAAACTGAAAGACGCTCACAAGGCTCAGGATTTGGCTGGTATCGATGCTGCAAGCGCAGAACTTCAGGCTGCATTCCAGGCTGCAAGTGCTGAAATGTACGCTCAGACAGGTGGTGCTCAGGCTGGTCCTAACGCAGGTCAGGCAAACAACAATGCAGGTCAGGGTTCAAGCAAGAACAATGACAATGTACAGGATGCTGACTTTGAAGAAGTAAAGTAAGTAACGATAAATAAACAATAAACATCCATAAGAAAAGGTGTGGAACTCAAGTGGTTTCACGCCTTTTTTTTGTTTTTATATTTAGTGTTTTTCTATCTATGTTTATTGTTTTTTATGGTATAAATGTACCATATTTGTACCGTAACTTAATGGTAGATAATGTGACACTTAAAAAATATATTGTCTGAAAAGTAAAATAACCTGTAACAAATAGATAACAGAAATTCCGTATAATCCGAAAGGGTTATACGGAATTTTTTTATGCTTTGATACTTAGTATGTATTGGCTAAAATGGCAAATAAAAAAGTATGGTTTTCATGTTTTGTGGGGGAATTTTGTATATTTGTGCAGATTAGTTTGAAGGAACTACGAACAAGAATGTTTCCAATTGTACAACCTGGCGATGCAGTCTAATTATATTATACCATGAAAAGAAGGTTTATATTTATATCTGTTTTGTTGTTTTGTTTTAGTACTGTCTGCTCCGGTGCATGCATAGATGAAGTGCGTACATTCTATGCGAGCTATATGACGAATATTTTAAATGTGGATTCAAATAATGAAGCACTGTGCAAGAAGTATTTAACAGCAGAATTGGCTGCTAAACTCCAAAGAATGCGTAATGCCATGGGAGGAGATCCAATTATACGGGCGCAGGATATGAATTCAGATGCAATTAAGACATTAAATGTAAGAGAAATTGCAGATGATTGGTATATGGTAAGCTATCTTTGGAATGAAAAAGATAGTACTAGTTTGGTGGAGATTCCATTAAAAGTGGGGTATGTGAATGAAAAATGTAAGATAGTATATATTACCCCTATTGAAAATGATTCTCAATATGGCGATGAGTGGTTGATTGGTTTTGAAAATACAGCTTCATATAAAATAGATAGTTCGTCGGGAGAGTCATTGGTTGAAAGTTTTTATAAACTTTACTTGGCTACTTATTGCAGCATGTGCAGCGATTTGAATTCCAAGTTACAGTCTTTGCGTTTGTCTCATCTGTCTCACACAGCTTTAGAACAATTCAAGAAGGTGGAATTAGAAAATTTACAGGATAGTTTCGAGGGCTATGATCTTTTGATTACGAATTTTGATTTCGACAGTATGTGGTTCCACAGTCTGAAGGTTGTTCCGTTGGAGCCTGATAATTATCAGGTTACTTATCAGGCCGGGAAGTATATGCATCAAATAAATATCCAGACGGCATACCGGGACGGTAGATATTGGATTAATGCCATTATCGGAGTTCGATAAGGATTCATACCATTATTTCTTCTTGCTCAGTTCTGCTCGTATACGACTGAGCGACTGGGGGGTAATAAACAAATAAGAAGCGATGTGCTTCAGTGGTACATGCTGCAACAATTCCGGATTTTGCTCCAGGAGTGCCAGGTAACGCTGTTTGGCTTGTGCGGCACCTCCGTTTATCATCCAGTTTTCTATGTCCAGAAACTGGCGCTCAAAGATGATTCTTCCGATATTGGCGAACAAGACGGAAGAAGAGAAAAAAGTCTCCAGCTTGCTTTTAGAGATGCGGTAGATATGGCTGTCGCTCATGGCTTCGATGGAAACCAGAGAAGGAAGTCCGGCCACATACCCCCAGGAGGAAAAGATACTATCACCTTGAAAGGCGAACCAGAGCGAAATGTCCACTCCGTCGCGCAGATAATGTCCTCTCCAGATGCCGTCGGCTACCAGATAGAAGGAAGAGTTGCGCTCTCCCTCCCGTACGATATGTTCCCCTTTCCGGTAGGTTAGCAGTTCCATCTGTTCCAGCAGCTTTTCGGCTTCCGGCTGTGCCAGTCCGTATTTTTCACGAAGTATCTCAATAAAAGCTTTCATACCTTTTTGCGTTTATGCAGGCACAAAGGTAATAAATCTTTAGCTTCGTTTCCTGCGACAATAGATGGTAATGACAAAAAGAAAGGTCAGCAGTTCGGAAACGGGGACAGCCAGCCAGATTCCCGGTACTTCCCACAGAATGGGCATCAGCCAGAAACAGAACAGGATGAGGATAAAACCACGCAACAGGGTGATGGCCATGGCCGGACGGTCGCGTTCCACACTCTGGAAATAGCCGATGGACACAATGTTGATGCCGAAGCATACGAAGCCGGAAGCAAACAAGGGAAGTCCTTTAACGGCTAGCTCGTGTGCCGGATAGGAACTGTCGATAAAACACGAGGTGATTTGAGCGGAGAACAGGGCTGTAACGGCAAATACCACTACACCGCAGGAGATGGCGGTCAGCAGGGCCAGGCGAAAGGCTGCCCGTACGCGCTCCGGATTTCCGGCACCGAAGTTGTAGCTGAGAATGGGCTGTGCCGACTGGGCAATGGCATTGTATACCATAAAAATGATGGGGAAGAAGTAGCAGGCGATGCTGTAGGCAGCCACTCCGTCTTCACCCAGGTGGTGAATGAATACGTAGTTGCCGGTAAACATCATGGTGGCAATGGCTGCTTCACAGAGGAAACTGGACAATCCCAGTTTGCACATATAGCCCGTGTTGCGGAGGGTGAGACGCAGACTCTTGGATGATAATTTCACTTTGCACAAGTGCAGTACCCGATGTGGCTGCATCAGGTAAATCAGAATCATCAGGGCTCCCACAATGTATCCCAGGCTGGTAGCTAAAGCCGCACCGAACATTCCCCATTTGAAAACGAAAATAAACAGATAGTCCAGTCCGATATTCAGCAGGGCCGGTATGATGTTGCACACCATGGCATAATTGGGCGAGCCGTCCAGTCGCATGAAGAACATGCCGGAACTCAGCAGGGCACTGAAGACCAGGAAGGGGACAAACCAGTGCATGTATTCCACGGCGAGGGGAAGCAGACGGGGAGAGCTTCCCAGCAGCAAGGCAATTTTCTCCACGTTGCAGAGGATGACTGCGGCGTAGGCGATGAGCAATAAGGAGGAAACCACCATTGCCTGCGTGATATTGATGCGGGCGACCTTTACCTTTCCTTGCGACAGGTGAATGGAGGCTACGACCGATGCACCGATACCGAACATCAGCGCCACTCCCGTATTAATGAGGAATAGCGGAGCCGTAATGTTGACGGCAGCCAGGGCGTCACTGCCGATACCTTTTCCCACAAAAATGCCGTCGGTAATGATGAAGATGGCTGAGAAAATCATTCCCAGCACCGTAGGGATAAGTAATTTCCGGAATAATCTCGGAATGTCCATGCTCCCGAAGTCAATATTGTCTTTCATATCTTTTCTCTGTCTTTTGCATTTGGCTGCGAAGGTAAGCTAATTCTTACACTAAAAAATTCACAAATGGTAATAAATCATTTTTGGGCTTCTTTCTGCAAATGCACCGAATAAAGTTTGGGTGGCTGATTTCTACGGTTCAGTCACTTCAGTCGCGGCTTGGGAATAATTCCCGTGGAAGGGGACGATGGGGCCTGCTATCTTTGTGACGTAGAATGATAATATTGTAGAAGAATGAAAACAGAGATTTTATTTCTTGCAGGGATGTGCTTGTGCGCATGCAGCCGTACGCCACAGGAACAGGCTTCTTTTCCCAGTGTGAAGGTAGTTCATGCTGAAGTTATGGAGGCTCCCTCTTCACGGTGCTATACGTTTATTTCGCAGCCTTACCGCTTGTCGGAACTGTCCTTTCGGGTGGGAGGACCTGTACATGAATTTGATGTGCAGCAGGGACAGTTTTTCCGGAAAGGACAACTGATTGCGGCCATCGATGAACGTGATTTTGTCATCAAGAAGCAGCGTACGGAGGCATTGTATCGTCAGGCAGAGGTCGATTATGCCCGTATATCCAGCCTATATGCCAAAGATAACATTTCCGGCATGAATTATGAGCAGGCAAAGGCAAACTATGAGCGTACCAAGGCGGATTATGAAGCGGCTGTTAACGCGTGGGAAGATAGTCGTCTGTATGCACCTTTCGATGGTTATGTGCAACAGGTGCATATCGAGCGCTACCAGGACGTGAAACCGTCGGTTTCGGTGGTGACGTTTATTGACCTTTCACGCATCAAGGTAGAAGCCTACGTGCCCGAGGATATGGCGTTGCGGATACGGCAGAAAGATTCTGTGGCGTGTGTGGTCCGTTTTAATGCACTTCCTGACAAGGAATTTGTGCCTTCTGAATATTTCCTGACGCAAACTGCCACGGAGAACAATATTTCTTATTTGCTGACTGCCATCTTGGATAACAAGGACGGAAGTTTGCTGGGAGGTATGTCGGGCACGCTCTCTGTGTCGTATGCAGCCGATGGAGAGAAGAATCATCTGACACTCCCGCAGAAAGTGGTCTGTCATGATCCGGAACACGGGGCATTCGTGTGGTGTGTAGACGGGCAGAGCCGGGTGAAACGAGTTGCGGTGACGTTGGGCAAGCTGAAAAAGGAGGACAGGGTAGAGATTCTGTCGGGCATTTCGCCGACTGACCAGGTGATAACCACACGTTTGCCGTTTTTGTCGGAACAGGAGCAAGTGACCATCGAAGAATAAAGGAGGAAAACGGATGAAAGGGTTAGCGAAATTCTTTTTGCAGAACAGGGCCTTGAGCTGGTTGTTGCTTGTCTTGATATTGGGGGGAGGAATCTTCTCTTACTATAATATGGGGAAACTGGAGGATGCGCCGTTTACGATTAAACAGGCATTGGTCACTACACCTTATCCGGGGGCTTCTCCTATGGAAGTACAGCAGCAGGTGACGGATGTGCTGGAGGAAGCCATTCAGTCACTGGGTGAGTTGTATTATCTGAAAACGGATAATCGGGCTGGTCTGTCTAAAATTACGGTGTATGTGAAAAAGGAAATCCGTGCCGACGAGATGCAGCAACTTTGGGATAAACTGCGGCGAAAAGTGGGAGATGTGCAGTCCAAATTGCCTGCTGGAGCCGGACCGTCAGTAGTGAACGATGATTTCGGCGATGTGTTGGGTGTATTTTACGGACTGAGCAGTGAGACGCGTACCTACCGTGAACTGGAGGATCAGGCCAAGCGGATCAAGAACGAGTTGCTGAACGTGAAGGACGTGGCTAAAGTGGAATTGTTCGGCGTGCAGAGTCGTACGATTGATATTACGGTCAATCCAACATTGCTTTCCAGCACAGGCGTGACTATGGCTGATATTGCTTCTGCCTTTGAGCGTCAGAATAAGGTGGTGGATGCTGGAGGACTGGAGACGTCTTCTCATCGTTTGCGTGTGGAAGCTTCCGGCAGCTTCTCCAGTCTGGAAGAACTGGAAAATCTGACGGTCGTTTCCCGACAGGGAGAATATTTCCGATTGGGAGAGATTGCGGAAATTAGCGAGAGCTATGTGCGTCCGGCCAGAAATCTGATGAAGGTCGGGAATGTGCCTGCAGTGGGTATAGCCATTTCTACGGTGTCCGATGGAAATGTGGTAGAGATGGCGGATCTGGTGGCAGACCGTGTGACAGACTTGCGTGAGGAAATGCCGGACGGATACAATCTGGATATTATCTATGACCAGGGGCACGAATCGGCTGTGGCCAACGAAGGATTTGTATGGAATCTGATTCTTTCAGTCCTGACCGTGGTGGCCGTTCTGTTGTTCTTTATCGGTTTCAAGAATGGAATCCTGATTGGCAGCGGACTGATATTCTCCATTTTCGGTACATTGATTTACATGCAGTTTTCCGGCATAGCCTTACAGCGTATGTCGCTGGCAGCCATTATCATTGCCATGGGTATGCTGGTGGACAATGCCATTGTGGTGTACGATGCCGCACTGGTGAACATGCAGCGGGGCATGCGGAAAAGAAAAGCCATACTGGATGCCGTGTCGGGCACTTCCATGCCACTGTTGGGAGCGACTCTGATTGCAGTACTGACCTTTCTTCCAGTCTACCTGTCGCCGCATATCACTGGTGAAATCTTGTCTTCACTGTTCATTGTCATTGCGGTATCCCTTTTGTTGAGCTGGGTACTGGCCATTACACAGAATGTATTCTTTGTGCAGGAGTTTGTGCGTCGTCCGCGTCCGGATGAGTTGAAGGGTGAACTGTTCAGCGGTCGTGCATATGACTTGTTCCGGCAGGCATTGAGATGGACCATACAGAGGCGCTATGTGGTTTTAGGAGCGATGGTGTTATTGCTGGTTGTTGCCGGATGGGGATTCCGCTTTATTCCGCAGCAGTTTATGCCCTTGCTCAACAAGCAATATTTTTCGGTCGATGTTTGGTTGCCCGAGGGTACACGTATAGAGGAAAGTGACCGTCAGATGGCGGAGATGACAGCCTATCTGAATTCTTTGGAAGGAGTGAAAAAGGTGTCGTCGTTTGTCGGGCAGACACCGCCCCGTTATTATCTGGCCAATGCGGCTTATGGTCCACAGCCTAATTATGCGCAATGCCTGGTAGAAGCTGACACGCCGGAGAAGTCACGTGAGCTTCAGGCTATTCTGTACGACCGTCTGCCAGTTATGTTTCCGGACGCACTGGTCCGTGTGAACAGTTTCGAGATAAACTCTATTCCGCAGGCCTTGATTGAGGCACGTTTCTGCGGAGACGATCCGGAGGTGCTCGATTCTTTGACCAACCTTGCGCTGGAAATCATGCGGAAGAATCCTAAGGTGCTGAATGCCCGCAATGAATGGGGAAACATGGCACTGATGATTAAGGCCGATTATGATCCCGTGAAGGCCGGAAGGTTGAATGTGGGACGACATGATATGATGAATGCCGTGAAAGCCGTCAATGACGGTACGGCTGTAGGGGTATATCGTGACCGCGACAAGAAAGTGCCGGTGTTGCTGCATACGGATACAAAAGATTCCTGGGACATGGAAAGCGTGGAGGATTTGCCGATATGGAACGGACGTAATTCTGCTCCGTTGGGGCAGGTGGCCAACGGCATCGGACTGGCATGGGAATATCCTCTTGTGCGCACATACGATCGGAAACTTTCTATGGCTGCCCAGTGCGACGTAAAGCGGGGACATACCATGAAAGAAGTTCACTCTGAAATCCGGGAAGAGATTGAGCGCATTCGTCTTCCGGAAGGATATACCTTCTTCTGGGACTCACAGTACAAGGACCAGAAAGAAGCTATGGCTGCACTGACTAAGTATTTCCCGTTGGCACTTATCATGCTGCTGGTCATTCTGGTCATGCTGTTTGGCAACTTTCGTCAACCCTTGATCATTTTCCTCATTCTACCCTTGTCTTTGATAGGGATGGTCTTTGGTCTGTGGGTCACCGGATTTCAGTTTGGTTTTTTCTGTATCGCAGGCTGGCTGGGATTGCTGGGAATGATTATCAAGAATGTGATTGTGCTGCTCGATGAGGTAAATATCCAGCAGAAGGCCGGTGTGGAGCCTTATACGGCTGTGATAGAGGCTACGGTTTCCAGAGCCCGTCCGGTATTGATGGCGGCCCTGACCACAGTGTTTGGAAGCATCCCGTTGTTGTTCGACATTGTATTTGGCGGAATGGCGGCTACCATTGTGTTCGGGCTTTCCTTCGCCACCCTTCTGACACTGTTTGTTACTCCGGCCTTGTATGTGATTTTCTATAAAATATCCAAACGGAGTGAATAAAAAGACGAAATATGAGGCCCGATAAAAAATGTTTCTCTAATTTTATAATTGTATTGAGATGAATAGAAGAATGATGATGTGCTGCATGCTGGGACTGGTACTGGAAGTCCATGCCCAGGAGAGTGTATTTTTGCAGCAGTATCGTGAAAAGGTGAAGGCCTATAATCAGGATATAAAGTCGGCAGGATATGCCGTTTCCATCCGTCAGGAGGCTGAAAAATCGGCTAAAGCTGATTTTCTTCCTTCACTGAGCGGAAATGCCAATGCCAGTTACACGGGTAACCCGCTGGAACTCTACAGGGAACTTCCGTCCATAGAAACTCCGCTGTATTTTCAGGGGCGTGACACCAAGTACGGGGCTTCCGTAACCTTGTTGCAGCCTGTCTATTCGGGAGGGGCACTGAAAGCCGGACTGGAGAAATCCCGAAAGGAAAAAGAGAGTGCCTTGTACGAAGAAAAGCGGGTGACGAACGACGTGCTGTATCAGGCAGACCAGTATTACTGGAATAAGGTGGCCTGTGAGGAAATGGTGGAGGTGGCTGTCGGTTTCAAGGAATCGGTGGCAGCCCTGGTGGAAGTGGTCAGGCATCGTGTGGAGGAGGAGTATACCGACCGCAACGACTTGCTGATGGCGGAAGTCAAACTGAATGATGCCGAGTTCCGGCTGGAGCAAGCCCGCAATGAAGCGGAGGTGGCCAGGCTTTCGATGAACTCTTTTTCGGGGGAGACTTCTGACAAGGTGATACTGACCGATTCGCTTGTGGTTCCGCTGACTGAAGTCCAGGTGTATGAACAAACGCTGGAAACGGCCATGGCACATCGTCCGGAATTGCGTATTGCAGCCAATCAGGTGGCTATCCAGCAGTCGGCTGCCCGGATTGCCAATTCACGGTATCTTCCCAAACTGTCTGTCGGGGTAGACGGAAGTTATTCTTCACCCGGATATGACTTCAACTCAGATTTGGACCCTAATTATATGGTGTATGCCAAACTGAGCGTACCGATTTTTGAGTGGGGGAAGCGAAAGAATACACGGCGCATCGGCAAGCTCGATGTGAACAGGGCGCTGGAGAACCAGAGTAAGGTGATCGATGGTGTTCGTCTGGAGGTGGAGACTGCCTATTACACTTATACGCAAGCTGTACATCAGGTGTGTCTGACGGAAAGCTCGCTGGCCAAGGCAGCAACGAGTGAACAGTTGGCCATGGACAAGTATAAGGAGGGTACCATTTCTATTGTCGAGGTGCTCAATGCACAGATGTATCATCAGGAGGCGGAGTTGAACCATATTCGTTCGAAACTCCGTGCACAACTGGCAAAGAGCAGCTTGGAACGGGCTGCGGGCCGTTTGGGCGAGAACTGATGTGAAGGGATTGTAATGATAAAGTAAACATAAAGCATGAAACAAGGAATGAATTCCGTGAACCGGTATTTGTGGGATGTACTGTTGTATGCCTGTATGGGATGTTTTTCATACTTCTTTTTGGTGCATTATGCTGATATTCCCGTGCGGTTACAGGACAGGCTGATGACCTTTCATACATTCCTGGCTGTCATTGTGTTGTTTTGTGGAGTGGGATTGAGCATGCGCTACATTAATGAGCGGCTGCTGACGTATTACCCTTATTTTCTGCGGAACAAGCGCATGTTGTCGGCCGGACTGATTGCGGCAGCTGTTATCCTGCTGTTGTCCAATTACCTGCTGTTAGTTTCTGTCAAGGCATTGGCAGGTGTGGTTTCTCCCTTTCTTCTTCAGCGCAGCGGACTGACGGTGATTCTGTTGGTCTGGCTGGTGGAGCTGGTGATTGTGGGGCAGTTTATCCTGAACCGTTTTTATGTGGATGTGGTGCGTCTTTACAAGCGTGCCGAAGAACTGGAGGAAAGCACGGCGGAGGCCCGCTACCGCACCTTGCAGAACCAGTTGAACCCGCATTTCCTGTTTAACAGTTTGAATACCCTTGTTTCTGAAATTGAATATAACCCTGTGAATGCCATTGAATTTACCCGTAATCTGGCCGATACGTACCGGTATATCCTGTATTGTCAGGATAAGCATACGGTGGAGCTGAACGAAGAACTTCAGTTTTTGGATACTTACGTGCTGTTGCAGAAGGTGCGTCTGGGAGATTGCTTGCAGGTGGACAATCGGATTGCTGATAAATTGGGCGAGACACCGGTGCCGCCCTTGTCGCTTCAGCTGCTGGTGGAGAATGTTATCAAGCACAATGTCATCAGCATGAAAAAGCCCATGACAGTGAAGATGTGGACGGAACCGCAGGGAGACGATGTATGGATTTGCGTGGCCAATGCCGTACGTCCGAAGCAGGGAGTAGTGGCTTCCGGAAAGGGACTGGAGAACCTTTCCCAGCGGTATCGCTTGCTCTGTGGAAAAGAAATTGTGATTGAACAGAATGAAAAAGAATTTATCGTAAAATTACCTTTGCTATATGACCAAGATTAAGGCAGTGATTATTGAAGATGAACTTCCGGCGGCGCGTCTGCTTGATAAGCAGCTCAGGGAACTGCGTCCGGAATGGGAGGTGACGGTCCTTCCGGGAACGATTGAAGATTCGGTGAAATGGTTTGCTGAACATCCTCATCCGGACATTCTGTTCTTGGACATTCAGTTGATAGACGGTAATTCGTTTATTTTTATAGAACAGGCACGGCCGCAGAGCATGATTGTGTTTACTACGGCCTACGATGAATATGCGGTACGGGCTTTTACGGTGAACAGCATCGACTATCTTCTGAAGCCTGTGCATAAGGAGCGGCTGGAGAGTGCCATTCAGAAGTTTGAACGCTTTTCAGATATAGGGAAGAGTGAGCTGAACAAGCTGTTGGGCATTGAACAGTTGTTGCATTCTTTTGCTGAAAGGCAGGAAAAGCAGTATCGTACCCGTTTCCTTATTTCGGGAGCCAAACGCTTCTATACGATTCAGGTGGGAGACATTGCTTACTTCTATTCGCTGGATAAGGTGACTTTTGCCGTGACGAAGGACGGGAAGGCACACGTGGTTGACCTGCCGCTGAGCAAGCTGGAAGAGCAGCTGGACGGGCGTGTCTTTTTCCGGGTGAACCGCCAGTTTATTCTCTCGGCCGATTCCATACGTAACATTCAGCACTACTTCAACGGAAAGGCCGTGGTGAGTGTATGGCCGGCGTATGAGGGTACGATACAAATCAGCCGCGAACGGATGACACTTCTGAAGATGTGGCTGAACAGTTGATTTTGTGCGCTTTATTAATATATTCTTTGGGGTTGAAAAAAATGTCTTTGCGTTCGTGAAAAATGCTTTGACGTTTGATTCAAAACGGCCTTGCGTTTGAAGTAAAACGTAAGGCCGTTTCAGATAAAATGTACTTGTGTTTGGTTTGAAACGCAAGTACGTTTTTAAGTACTTGATTTAAGGTAAAAAATACTACTCGAATTACCTTATTTAACGGGATGATTTTCTTTCGTTTCATGACTTTCGTGTACTTTTGCACGCTTATTAAGATTTTAAGGATAACGAGAGGAAATTATGGCACAGTCTAGAGAGATGACATCAGGGCCGAGTCTGCCGCTGATTCTGAATTTTACTTTTCCATTGTTACTGGGCAACCTGCTCCAGCAGACCTATTCGCTGGTGGATGCGGCTATTGTCGGAAAGTTCTTGGGTATCAATGCACTGGCTTCTGTAGGTGCCAGTACGTCGGTCGTTTTTTTGATTTTAGGGTTCTGCAACGGGTGTTGTGGAGGTTTCGGCATTCCGGTGGCACAGAAGTTCGGAGCCCGCGATTATGTGACGATGCGGCGCTATGTATCGGTTAGTCTGAAGCTGGCGGCGGTGATGTCGGTCGCGGTGGCCATTGTCACCAGTCTGCTTTGCGGATTTATCCTGCGTTCCATGCGCACACCGGAGAATATCTTTGAAGGGGCTTATCTCTATCTGCTGATTACCTTTATCGGTGTGCCGTGTACGTTCTTCTATAATTTGTTGTCCAGCATCATCCGTGCGCTGGGCGACAGCAAGACCCCGTTCTGGTTCTTGCTTTTCTCTACCATACTGAACATTGTGCTCGATTTGTTCTGTATCCTTACGTTGGGGTGGGGAGTGGCCGGAGCAGCCATTGCTACAATATTCTCTCAAGGGTTATCGGCCTTGCTGTGCTACATCTATATGTACCGCAAGTTTGACATTCTGAAAACCGAGTCTGCAGACCGTCGTTTCCGTAGCGACCTGGCCCGTCAGCTGCTGTACATCGGGGTACCGATGGGATTGCAGTTTTCCATTACGGCCATCGGCAGCATCATGTTGCAAAGTGCGAACAATGCGCTGGGTACGGCCTGTGTGGCAGCTTTCACGGCGGCCATGCGTATCAAGATGTTTGTGATGTGTCCGCTGGATAGCTTGGGAATGGCTATGGCGACCTATTCCGGACAGAATTACGGGGCCGGAAAGCCGGACCGCATCTGGATGGGCATCAAGTCGGCCACGCTGATGATGACCGTCTATGTCATAGCGATTGGCGCCCTGATGTGGGGACTGGCCGAGAAGTTTGCCCTGCTGTTCATCTCACCGGATGAGACCGAGATTATCGACGATACGGCTTTGTTCCTGCACATCAACACTTCTTTCTTCTTCCTGCTGGGTATGCTCAGTATCCTGCGCTATACCATTCAGGGAGCGGGCTATACACGACTGGCTATGTTCTCCGGTGTGTCGGAAATGGTGGCCCGTGTGCTGGTCAGTCTGATTGCGGTTCCGTTGTGGGGATTCTGGGGCGTATGCTTCGGCGACCCGACAGCCTGGCTGTTTGCCAACCTCTTCCTGGTTCCGGCATTTATCTATGTGTACCGCCGTTTGCAACGGATTGTGGTGAAAGAAGGACGGGTGGTGGCTAATTCCTGACAGTCATCCGCTTCCAGAGGAAAGGGGGTATCAGTCGCCAGAGAGCCACCAGTATGCGATAGCGCCAGTCAATCACGACAATGCGTTTCTTTTTCTCCAGGGCACGCACAATGTGTCGGGCCACTTTCTCCGTATGCATCAGCATGGGATAGTGTTTGCCGTCGTTCAGGAGTCCGGTGGCTACGAATCCCGGACGGATGTCTGTAAACCGGATGGAAAGTTTCTGGATGTGAGCCAGTTGCTCCAACGCATCGATGTACGTGTTCTGGAAACGTTTGGTGGCAGAATAGGCCGGAGCAGCTCCCAGCCCTTTAGTTCCCGCAATGGAGCTGATGACCGCTAGGTGTCCTCCTTTCTGTTGGGCAAAGTAGCGGAAGGCGGCTGTCACCATGCGCACAAATCCGGTGCCGTTGGTCTCCAGTGTGCGGAGTTCGATTTCCGGGGTCAGCTGGTAGTTCTGGTGGCCGATGCCCGAGCAGTGCAGGTAGAGGTCCATGCCTCCCATTTCTTCAATCAGTTCCTGCAGGCGGTCGGTCGCATCCTCCTGACAGATGTCAATGGCCCGGATGTGGATACGCTCCGGAGCCAGTTGCTGCAGTTCTTTCAAATTCTCTTCACGCCGGCCTGCCAGTCCAAGTATCCATCCCTTCTGGAGCAGTTGCAAGGCCGTTTCTTTTCCGATGCCGGAAGTAGCCCCTACGATGAGGGCACGCTGTATAGGTTTCTTATTCATCAGTTGGTACGTATTTCATAAAGGAATTCCTGCGAAAGAGGAACCCCTTCGGTGGGTTCACAATGGATTTTTCCGAAAAGAGGCATCTGCGGCTGGAGCGGTTTCAGCTCTGCTGACAGGTGGTTGCAGAATGCCGTGTAGGAATGGTTGTGCATGCAGGGACCCGCATCGTCACGGTACACCAGAACGTAATGATTCAGGGGGCGGGCATGCACCAATTGGTTGATTTGCAGAGCCAGGTCGCGTGCTTCTCGCGGAGCGATGCGGTCGAACAGGCTGGAGAGGTTGAAAATCACTAGTTCGGTCAGTACGGCATGGGCTTGCCAGAAGGCAGCAGGCACGGCACTCAGACGGGGATACCAGCTTGCCTGAATGTGCTTGTAGGCTGGTGAACGGAAAAAGGCTTCGGCCGTTTCTCCCATTTCCTGCATGGGATAGATGCCCGTGTAGGTCAGGTCCAGATGGGGAAGGGAGCGGCATACATCGGCAAAAGCCAGTCCCGAGGCTCCGGCCTCACACGAGAGATCGCAGAACACCACGCGTCCTGATACTTTACGGATGAGGTCGTGCAGCCAGTTGCCGCTTCCGGTAAAGAGAGCCTGGGCAGCGGCATATTGTTTCCGCATGTACAAATAGTTGTATACCTGGCAGAAGTCAGATGGAGACATCTCTTCGAGCAGGGTACGGAAGTCACTCCGGCCGTAGGCAGTGGCTTCACGGTAGTAGGCTTCGTTTTCTTCCAGCTGTGCCGGTGGGGCTATCAATTCCGGGAATACTTGCTTGAAATGTGCTGGCAGGGAATAGGTACCGTCTGCCACTTCCCAGTTCTTCCGGTACGAAGGCAGGGTGAAGTCTCCCCGGCAGAACGAGAGGGCATCCGTTTCCAGGTATCCGTTGTGCAGGCGGATGTACTCCATCAGCTTGTAGAAGGTGATGTTGGCCCCGAGGATGTGCGGATTCCCTGTCAGCAGCAGTTGCTTGCGGGCGCGTGTCAGTGCCACATTCAGCTTGCGGTCAATCAGGAAATTGCCCTCCTGAAACGTATTGGCCGTAAGGAAGTTGAGCTGGCTGAAATTTTGTATGGTAAACGAATAGATGATAATGTCGCGCTGGCTGCCCTGGTAGCGTTCCACCGTGTCGATGGAGATGTCCTGCAAGGCAGGCAGCTGTAGGCGCGCAATCTCTTTTCGTATCATGGCAATCTGGTTACGGTAGGGCACGATGACACCTACCGTCCGGTTCGGGTCGAAACGGGATTCCGTCAGGCGGTAAATATGGCCTAACAGAGTAGCTACAATCCGGGCTTCGTTCGGGTTGGTCTTGTCCGAGCAGGTCAGGTGATCTGGAGCTTCTGCGGGAATGAACACCATTCTGCGTTCCAGCAGCAACTGGTCGATGCTGTCCTGCGGAGTCAGTCCGGCTTCGTAAGGCGTTTCTTCCAATTGATGAGGAAGAGGCACGCTCTCCAGTTGCTCCCGGTAGTAGAACGTTTGGTTCGGAAACTCGGCAATGGCCGGATGCATGCGCCCTTGCTTGTGAAGGATGCTCCGGCAGGTGTCCGGACTCGATTTGTAAAGGCGTTCGAACAGCGAGTTGCGACAATCTTCCAGCCCGATGTTCCGTAACAGAAGGTCGGTCACGGCAGCTTCTTCCGCACTTTGCTGGGCAATGGCCGGCAACTGTTTGTAGTCGCCCACCAATACGAACTTGTCGATGGCGTTATGCTGCTGATGACGGGCAGACAGGATACCTATCAGGTCGGGCTCCAGAATCTGTGAGGCCTCGTCGATGATGGCCAGCTGGAAATGTTTCAGCGTGAACAGGTTGAGGCGGTTGTTGATGGCGGTCGTGGTACCCACAAAGATACGTGTGCGTGCCATCTTCTGCTGGATGTCGGTCAGCTTGGGACAGTCATCCAGGCTGTATTTCAGCAGGTAAGGCACGAAACGCTTGTCGCACGACAGTTCGTTACCGATACGGATGAACGGGGTACGGTCGGCAATGCCGGAATCTGTGAGCATGGCACAGATTTCATCCACCGCCCGGTTGGTGTACGACAACAGCAGGATGGAGGTGTCCGGTTCGCTCAGGGCTTCTTCCACCATGAAACGCAGGGCACACGAGGTCTTTCCGGTACCCGGAGGCCCTACCAACAGAAAGTAGTCCTTGGCCTGTTTCTCTTTCAGGATGAGTTCGTTGAAACGTCCGTAATCGCCGTTCAGTTTGACGTCCTCCAGTTGTGCAGGCGGACGTACGCCGAGCAGCAGTTCTTTTCGGTCGGCCTGTGCGGACAGAAAAGCGTACAGCCCGCGGAAGCCGTTGTTGGCAGAAGTGTCCGAAAAATCGTGTTCCACGGCAAATACTTCTTCTTTACCGCCGATAATATCTTTATTTTGTTGTCCGTTGCGCAGTACTAAGGTCATGCGGTCCGGCTGCAACTCCAGAATGTTTCCCTTCATGAGAATCTGCTTTCTCATGTCCGGTTCTTCCTTATACGCATAGAGAATCACCATGTCACCTGTACGGAAGTTGGGTAGGAAGTCCTCGTCCTGTGTCGGAATGTGCAGTTCGATAAGGTCGTATCCTTTGCCGGGGCCGCTGCTTTGCTTCTCCTGGATGGTCAGCCCGGTCAGGATATTGCCCGCCTCCAGTTTCTCGTGCAGCGGGATATGCCAGTTGCCGGCAAATCCGTGAGATGCATCGTTGCTTCCTCCGGTCTTGCTGAGAATCTGTTCCTTTGATACGAACGTGAAAAAGCGGTTGAAGTAAGCCCGCTCCAGCGGCGTACAGCGTTTCAGGGTATTGATAGCCGTCTGCAGTTGCGGTTCCTGGTAGTCGTTCCACAGCTTTCCGCTAATCTGCAATTCGTTCAGTAAATCGGTGCTCAGTGAGTCTACAATTTCTCCGATGGCTCCGTCGCCCAGTCGCATCTCGTTGTGTACGATGTAATTGCGGAGTTTGATGCTCTCCCGGAACAAGTTTTCGGCAAAGTGTTCTATCAGCAATCCGTCAGCATACTTGGAATAGAGCAGGAAGGTTTGCATATTAGCGGTTTCCTGTCCGAAATTGTACATCAGTACGCCTTGGTAGAGCATCATCTGAATGAAGTGGTCTTCCTTATGGTGGCGATGGTATTCGTCGCGCTTTCCGGCCTTCTGTTCGATGAGTACCTGGAAGTCTTTCTGCATCATGTCCACACGTCCCTGCAATCCCAGTTTCTCACAAATGAAAGAGGCTTCGAGCAGGGTATTCTTCTTGTTGAAGTTCCGTATGTTATGAGGCAGCACATCGTGAACAAACGAGCGGATGTTCATCATCTGCGCCTGTGCCTGTGCGTGAAAATCGGCCGGAAGAGGGCAGGTACAGAAGTCGAGGGCCGAAGCGGCAAAGAATTTCTTGATGGTGCGGGGGTAACTCACCGGCTCCTGCGGCTGCTCGTTGATATAGTCGTCGAGAAACTGGCTGGCCAGGTTACCCATCAGGATGGGGGCCGTATTGGCTCTCGGCTTGATTTTGTTCATGAAATAGTTGAGCGGGTGGTGTCCGTACTCCCGAAAACAGGCGGCCAGCGAACTGATGTCAATCAGGTAATCGGGGTGAATCACAATAAGGTTGGGAATGTAGTGATTCTCCTCATCCACACGCACGTCGAGCAGGTTCAGCGGCAGATTTTCTGAAAGCAGGTCTTTCAGGTAGAGCAGGTCGCCGTCATATCCTCCTTTAGCATAGTTGATGATGATGAACGGGTCGGTTTCGCTGTCGGTCGCCGCAAAAATCTGTGTGTCGTTCCAGCTGGTCACCGAAGCCCGTACGTACGGGATGTGCGACAGACGTGTACCCTGATACGGACGGTTGGAATGGGGGATTTCCGGAAGGATGGAAGCCGGAATGTCTTCTTCAAAACCCAGTGAGACAAAGCGCACTAGTGCCCGCAGGTCGTAAAAGTATTCCTGCATGTCGGCCTGAAAACGGTCGCCCATGGCAGCGTTACAGTTACGACGCATCGTCTGGATGGCATAGCGGTCGGAGGGAGTCATTTTCTTCTCCTTGCAGATGTAATCCAGACGGGAAAACAGGTTGGCGAACGAGAGCGTGACGCCGGTGGTCAGTTCATAACAAGCCTGCTCCAGTACTTTGTGGAGCAGGATATATTTAGCTTGTAAATTGTCGGGGGCAGCCGTCGGCTGATGATGAATCCGTTCGATGCGGTTGAACAAATCGAAGGATTGAAGTTCGATACGAGACATGTGCAAAAAAGTGTCAGCAGAATGTTAGGGCAGTTTGGTCAGGTGATAAATCCGATACGCCTTGGTGAGTCCGCTGAACTCTCCCTTGTATTGTGCGGTCACATCCTCTTTGATAAAGCAGTTGACGGTGGCAGCTCCTTTTTCGTTTGTAGAAGAAGTGTTGTCGGTGGTCTGGGTAGAAGAGGTTTCGTTTTCGAACAGCATGAAAGTGTATGTTCTCTTGGTACTTCCTGCCATTTCTGCCTGAATCTGCTGGTAAGGTTCACCGGTATCTTCCGTGTACTTTAATGTGCGTTCAAAAAGTCCGATTTGATAACTTCCGGTATAGTTCGGGAAAATTTTCAAATCGCCGTATGACAAAGAAGCGTCAGAGTAGGTGAATAGCAAGCGTCCGCCTGACTGAACCGGAGCGTCTTCGGTAATTCGTGCAAGCAGTTCCGCTTCTTCTCCTTTGGTTAGATTATCACCTTCCACTTCTGCACTGATGCTTTCTATCCGGTAGTTGTTTTGTGGGTTATTGACAACAATCGTCAGTGTGTAACTGTTGCCTGAGCGGTCGGCAATGAGGGTAGAGGTTTCTCCGATGCTGATTGGAATGAATGTCAGTGTGTCACCGTCGTAGCGGTAGTCTACGATTTCTTTATTTTCATTTTTGATGGTATAATTTCCTTCTCCTCCACGGATTAAGAATTTTTCCCCTTTACTGAACGGGCTGATTTCCAGTTTACCGTCAGTTATTTGTTGATGGTCGGTAGCGCTTACCAGGTAAATGGGGCCGTGGTCATCCTTGCATGCCATAAAGGAAAGGATGAGTACAATCAGAAGTATTCCATGAAAAAAATGTGTTCGTTTCATAAGTCGTATATTTGAATTGTTGCTTCAAATATACGACTTTTTTTGAATTTGTGAGGGGTATGGGATAAAAACAAAGGGAAGATGACTTTATTATATCGTGATGAAAACATTTGCAGGTTTTTTCTTTCTATAAATTATTGTTGAATTTTGAGTAATTATCTATTTTTGTGATAATTAACAATGACTTATGTAATAGAATGATAATACTTTAGTATAAGTATGAACTACCCATTAATATCAGAGTACGTACAATCCATAAAGTTCTCAGAAGAAAACTTTGATAAGCTTAGTAATCTCTGTCCTGTTCTTGACGAGGATGGCAATCCGGTCATGTCCAGCGGTAACTTTGCCATTGTGTTTAAGATGCAGGATAAGCAAACGGGGAAGTTACATGCCGTGAAATGTTTTCTTCGTGAACAGGAAGGAAGAGAAGAAAGTTATAAACTTATAGCTTCGGAGTTGGAGTATGTATCATCAACCTTCCTCACTCCGATACAATATCTTGAAAAAGAAATATTTGTGGATACGACACAGGGAAATGATACTGAGTTCCCTGTATTGTTGATGGACTGGGTGGAAGGTCTCACACTCGACAAGTATATCCGAAATAATATTCACGACCCATATAAACTTGCTTTGCTTACCTATCAGTTCTGTCGGATGGGGTCTTGGCTGCTCAGTCAGGAGTTTGCACATGGCGATTTGAAGCCGGATAATATCATTGTCCGTGAAGATGGTCAGTTGGTACTAGTGGATTATGACGGTATGTTTGTTCCAGCAATGCGAGGTCAGAAGGCTCGTGAGTTGGGCAGTGTGGATTATAGGCATCCGTTGCGTAGGGAAGATGTGTTTAACGGTAGTATAGATGATTTCTCCATTGCTGCCATTGCTCTGTCTTTGAAAGTCCTTTCCTTAGCACCTGAGCTTTTGAATGATTTTGCTGCAGAGGACAGACTGCTTTTCAGTGCAAAAGATTATCAAAATATTAGTGAGAGTGAATGTCTAAAGGCAATTCAGTTGCTTTCTAATGATGCTGAACTGGCTCAATTATTGGGCTTGTTTTATATAGCTTATGCAAGAAATGAACTTGGTAATGTTTCTTTCAGGTTGTTTAATATTTCTAAGCCTGAGTATGTTACTGAGATTGTTCCGGCAATAGAACTTTCTGCAAGAATTACCGAATATGACTTGGAAATACAAAGAATGGATAAATATGGTGGTGTTTATGCAGATTATAAATTAATTGCAGGTCCTTTTGAATCACGATTTAAAGAAGATTATACAATAGTTGATGGAACAAAAGTTATATGTGAAGGTGCTTTTAGTCTGAATAAATATCTACGATATGTAGAAATTCCTGATTCAGTAGTTTGTTTAGGAAATAGGTCTTTTAATAGATGTCGACAATTAAATACAATAATAATACCTGAATCTATAAAAAGAATGGAAGGAAATCCTTTTGATTGTAATTTTACAAATAAGATTATATGTAAATCAAGTTTGTTTAAAGTGGAAAACAATGTTCTGTATGATAGACAAAAGAAAAGGCTTATATCTTATTTTGCTAAAGATAAACATTTTATTGTACCAGATACTGTAAAAGTTATCGGTTGTTGTTCATTTTACGGTTGTGAATCATTACATAGTATTGATATTCCCATTTCAGTGTCTTCAATAGAAAAAGGTGCTTTTGTACATTGTCGTAAGTTGAAAACAATAAATTTATATGGTGTAGTTGAATCTTTTGATCCTTATTGTTCATTTGGTTCGCATATTGAGGTTATAAATATACCTAAAGGGACAAAAGGAAAATATTCACTTTTGTTCAAAGGAAATAAATTGGAAAGATATATTAGTAAATTGAATGAATTTTAATACTATGAATTATCCTACATTATCAGAATATGTTCAAGCAATCAGATTCTCGGAAGATAATTTTGATAAACTGAGAAACTTACGTCCGGTTCTTGATGCGGACAGTAACCCGATAATGTCCAGTGGAAACTTTGCCGTAGTCTTTAAGATGGAAGATATGCAAAGTGGAAAGCTGTATGCTGTTAAATGTTTTTATAAAGAACAGGAGGGTAGAGAAGACAGTTATAAGCTTATAACTTCGGAATTGGAGTATGTATCATCTACCTTCCTTACTCCCATAAAGTATCTTGAAAAGGAGTTATTTGTAGATACTACACAGAGAAATGATACAGAATTTCCTGTATTGTTGATGGATTGGGTGGAAGGTCTCACACTCGACAAGTATATCCGAAACAATATTCACGATAAATATAAACTTTCTTTGATAGCCTATCAGTTTTGTCGAATGGGCTCTTGGTTGCTCAGTCAGGAGTTTGCACATGGCGACTTGAAACCCGACAATATTATAGTCCGTGAAGACGGTCAGTTGGTATTGGTAGACTATGACGGTATGTTTGTACCTGCTATGAAAGGTCAGAAGTCACGTGAATTAGGAAGTGTGGATTATCGTCATCCTCTCCGTAAGGAAGATGTATTCAATAGCAGTATTGATGATTTCTCTATTGCTTCCATTGCTTTGTCTTTGAAAGCTATTTCTTTGAAGCCTGAACTATTGAATGAATTTGGTGCAGCGGACAGACTTCTTTTCAGTGCAAAGGATTATCAGAATATTGGTGATAGTGAATGTCTAAAGGCAATTCAGTCGCTTTCTAATGATGTGGAACTGGCTCAATTATTGGGCTTGTTTTATATAGCTTATGCAAGGAATGAACTTAGTAATGTTTCTTTCAAATTGTTTAATATTGCTAAGCCGGAGTGTATTCCGGAAGTTGAGCTTTCTACTGAGGTTACAGAAGAGGATAAATTTTATGGTGTAGAGTTTGGTTTTTGGATATGGTACAGTGATGACGGAACGAAATTTCTAGGAGTTGATGATGACACTATTGTGAATCTTAAAATAAGAGATGAAACTATAGTTGTTTGTGATGAAGCCTTTATTGATTGTAAATTATTGGAAAATGTTATAATTCCCCCCTCTGTTTTAAAAATAGGAAAGTCTGCTTTTTCTGGATGTACTTCTTTAAGTAATGTAATTATTCCTGATAAAGTTAAAATTATATCTGACAATACTTTTGAAGGGTGTAGCTTGTTAAAAAAGATAGTTTTGCCTAAAGGGTTAAGTGCTATAGGGAAGTCTGCTTTTTCTGAATGTTCATTATTGAAAGATATTAATATACCTTCTTCTGTTGATAATATAGGGGAAAGTGCTTTTGAAGGATGCTTTTCTATAGAAAAAATATATATACCGGATAAGGTCCTTAATATATATAGTGCTACTTTTTTTCAATGTCGTTCATTGGTTGAAGTTCGTTTACCATCTGTTTTGAGAATTAATAGTTGGGCTTTTTTTCAATGTCGTTCATTAATGAAAATTATTTTGCCTTCGTCGCTTATATATATAGGTGAAAGAGCATTTGATGGTTGCAGTTGTTTGAAAGAAATAATTTTACCATCTTTTGTTACATTTATAGGCGATTACGCATTTAGTGATTGTTTTTCGTTACAAAAGGTAGTTATTCTTTCAAATATTAATAGAATAAATAATGGAACTTTTAGTAATTGTGCTTTATTAACTGATATTGAAATACCTATTTCTATAGAAAGTATAGGCTATAGTGCTTTCTATGGTTGTAAATCATTGAAAAGAATAGTTTTACCTACTTCGCTAAAATGTATTGGAAAAGGTGCTTTTAGTGATTGCAATTCATTAAATGAGGTAATAATATTGTCATCTTCTGTTACAAATATAGATAATTATGCATTTTCTGGTTGTAAATCTTTACAATCAATCATTGTTCCCAAAGGGAAAACTGCAAAATTCAGAGAACTATTAAAAAATGCAGGATGTGACCTTTCAATAATAAAAGAACAAGACGAATAAAAACAAAACTTATGATAATAATTGAATCGAAGAAAAAGAAACCCGAAAATATATTGAAAATATATCCTGATGCAGTACTTTGTGACGTAACAAGTAAGGCAAAGGATAGTCTTATAAAACTTAGTCCTTTCTATCCGCATGGAGGAATACCAGTACCATTCAGTGAAGGTTATATGGCAACTTGTGTGGAAGCGATATGGCAGGGACTTAAAGTCTTTGAAAACAGTGATATAGATATAAATATGTTCCGAAATAATACGATGAAGAATATAAAAAGGACTGTACGCAAGTACGGCGCACCATTAGGACATAGAAAAGGTGTGAACGGAACAGAATTGTTGGGCTATCTGGAAGCTCGCAAACAAATATATATACCCGCTTATCGCTGGGTATTGGAAAACAAGGTTTATGGAATTATAGAGAAACTTCGTCTGGCTTCTAAAACCAAGACGATAATTCTGCTTGATTATGATACAAATAGTGATGTGGAAAATCTGAAGAAACCGCTTTCTCATGCCTCGCTTATAAAAGCGTATGTGGAAGGGATATATCCGTATGAGGATGCTAAAGGGCTTGAAACGCAGCATGAACAGAAGATAAAAGATAATTCTCCGCAACAATTGACTATTGAATGGTAAAACATTGAAAATTTAAAGCTATGAATAAGAAAACAAATTGGCAGGAGTTTAAGAACATAATAGAGGAGAAAGGTGTAAAGAAACTTTATCATTTTACAGACCGTGATAATTTGGAGTCTATAATAAAAAACGGAGGACTGTATTCGTGGGCAGACTGCGATGAAAAGGGTATAGTTATTCCTAAACCGGGAGGAGAGAGCTTGTCACGTTCACTCGATGCAAGAGACGGATTGCAGCATTATGTGAGAGTGGGTTTCGTGAAAAAACACCCCATGATGTATGCAGCGATGAATGAACAGCGCATTTCAAACCCTGTTATTTTGGAGATAGACCCAGAGGTGATATGGTGGCAGGACAGTTTATACTGCAACAAGAATGTTACACGCAATGATGCAAGTTATGGCAGCAGTGTGGAACATCTTAAACAGATTCATTTTGACACTGTATTAAAAAACAGATATTTTGATTTGGCAGAGGAAGAAAAGCCTTTCTATAAGGCAGAAGTAATGGTGAAGAATTTTATTCCTTTACAGTACATCACAAATATTGGAGACTTCGGATATACCATTCCTTCTGTATCGGACAAGATGCAAAGCAAGATTCCTTATACTGCACAGATAACACGTAATACACCAACTGCATTTATCTTTATGATAGACCAGTCGGTTTCTATGAAAAGAAAGACTGTGCTGTATGGTGAGGAACTCACAATGGCTGAAGCTGTGGCTCGTATTGTAAACAATCAGATTAATGACTTGGTACTGAGATGTATAAAGGGGGCTGAAACTCGTCATTATTATGATATTGCAGTGATTGGTTATGGAGAAAGTACTTATTCTGGATGGAAAGGTGCTTTGGAAGGTCGTGATTTTGTTTCGCCCGAAGAACTGAAAAACAATCCTTTCAGAAAGATTGTTACCCGTGAGGAGGTAAGAACACGTAAGGGCACATCCATAAAGGATGTTGAAAAGGTACAATGGATAGAAGCAAGGCATGATGGAAGTTGGACTCATGTACATAAAGCTTTTGATAAAGTGAAAGGTTTGCTTGAGCAATGGATGGAGAAGCATAAGGGTAAGGACTGCTATCCTCCTACTATCATTAATATTACCGACGGTGAATTCAATGGAGCGAGTAAGGATACAGTACTTCAGCAGGCAAACGAGCTGAAGTCTATGTTTACTAATGATGGTAATGTATTGCTGTTTAACATCCATATATCTACAGCGAAAGCTGATTGTATTCTTTTACCTGTCAATAAAGATGAGGTTAAACATAATGCGTATTCAACTACTTTGTTTGAATTGTCCAGTTTATTACCTCAAAGATATAACGAAGAAATATCAAAAGTAAGACAGGATGGTGATTTGTCAGCTCGCCATACGGCAATGGCTGTTAATGCTGATATGTCTACTCTTATAAAACTTATGGATATAGGCACACCGACAAATATTAGTCAAAAGTAATTATGGAGAGTAAACCATTTTCAATATCTATAGCAAAACCCGGTCAAGGGCAAGTGAATGAAGATGCTGCAATTGCAAAAGAAAATTTCATTGCCGTGTCCGATGGAGCTGGTGGTGGAGGTCTATATGCAGATTTGTGGTCCTCTTATCTATTGGAAAATCTACCGGATAAACCTATGAATAACTTTGATCAATTTGATTCATGGCTTGACGGAATATGGGAAATATTCTATAATAAATGCGAGGATAAGGCTAAGCAGGAAGGTGGAATGGTTCTCAATAAGTTTTATGAAGAGGGAGCATTTGCTACACTTGCAGTAGCATGGATAGATGGAAATATCTGTAAATGGATGTCTTTTGGAGATAGCGTGGTTTTCCATTATAATAGAAAGACATGTTTATTGGAGCATTCTTTCGGTAAACTAATTGACTTTAATAAGCCACCTCATCTTATTAATTGTAAAGATCCTATTAATGAAGAAGGATTGAAATTAGGTGAGTTTCATGTGGATAGTGATTCTGTCGTATTCTGTGCTACGGATGCTTTGGCCCATTATATAATAATGTGTTATGAAATATCCAAGTGTAATTTATATGGTGAAGAACTTACGGAAGCGATTAATGCAGGAACAAAAAATTCTATTTGTATCAATTCGGCGACAGCCAGGCCAGTTGATTTTAGGAATAGAGTTATTAATAAATTATGTAAATGTTCTCCACACAATAATAAGTTCCAAAACTATGTAAAGTCTTTATTGGACAAGAAATATATAGTCCTTGATGATTATTCATATGCATTGTTTCAGGTAAACTAAAGGTGTATATTCCGGTGGATACCCGTTTAGTTTCCAGTTAGTATTCAGTGACGTTGGAAAAGTGAATACTTCTTTCTTGGACTCTCTCCTGATAAATTAAATTTACTGGCTTTGTGTACGACTCTTCACTTCTTCCATCAGTACTTCCCTTGCAGTACTCCAGTACTTTCACGGCAGTACTGTAGTACTTCGCCGCCAGTACTGCAGTACTTCCAAGGAAGTACTGAGATTGGATAAAACCCTTTCAATCAGTTCTTTTCTTTCAGAGTATAATCACCGGCTTTTTCATCAATCAACTGTTGCAGTTCTGCAAGTGCAGGTACTTTCCCTTGGAAGGTAATGACGGCTTCCGGCGGAGTGAGTGTAACCTGAGCGGAGGCTCCTTCCCACATGTTCAGTACTTTCTCTACGCGGGTGCGGCAGTGGTCGCACATCATTCCCTCTACCAGGTAGGTCTTCCGGATTTCGGAAGCGGAAGGAGCTGTGGTTTCCGGCTGTGGGGTAGCTGTTTCCGCTGCGGGTACGGTGATTTCTTCAGTGGGTTGCACTTCCTCCTGTACGGTCACTGCGGTGTGTGCGAATTTCTTCCGTTTCAGTCGCAGACTGTTGCTTACCACGCTGACACTGCTCATGGCCATGGCGGCTCCGGCTATCATCGGATTCAACAGGAAGCCGTTGATGGGGTACAGAATACCGGCGGCTACCGGAATACCTATCAGGTTGTAGATGAAGGCCCAGAAAAGGTTCTCGCGGATAGTGCGTACGGTGGCCTGAGAAAGACGGATGGCATCGGTAATCTTGTTCAGGTCGGACGAAATGAGCGTCATTTTGGCCACGTCCATGGCGATGTCGCTTCCTTTTCCCATGGCAATGCTGAGATCGGCTTGAGCCAGTGCCGCACTGTCATTGATACCGTCGCCCACCATGGCTACGATTTTGCCTTCCTTTTGCAAGTCCTTGATGAACTGGGCTTTCTGCTGCGGAAGCACTTCTGCCTGAAAGTGGGTGATGCCGCATTGTGCTGCAATCCTTTGGGCCGTTTCCGGATTGTCACCGGTCAGCATATAAGTTGAGATTCCCATCTCCTGCAATTGTCTGACGGCCTCTTTGGAGGTCGGCTTGATGCGGTCGGCAATGGCTACCAGTCCTAATGCCTGTTGTGAATCGGCCAGCCAGATGACGGTCTTGGCTTCCTGGCTTAGTCGGGCAGCTTCTTCCGTCAGGGCAGGGGACACGGTAAGATGGTGAGTCTCCAGCAGTCGGCGGTTGCCGGCATAATAATAGGTACCGTTGATTTTGCCTCGTACTCCTAATCCTGTCAGACTTTCAAATTCTTCCATGGGAAATATCTGGCGTGTCTGATGCTGCACGATGGCTTGTGCCAGAGGGTGTTCGGAAGCGCTTTCCAGGGTAAAGAGCACATCGCCTAACGGAGATTGAAGAAGCGGGTCGGAGATGTCGGTCACCGTGGGGCGTCCTTCGGTCAGCGTGCCGGTTTTATCGAGTACGATGGAGTTCACTTTGCGGGCTGTTTCCAGACTTTCCGCATCTTTAATCAGGATACCGTTTTCAGCCCCCTTTCCGATGCCGACTATGATGGCCGTCGGTGTGGCCAGTCCTAATGCACAGGGGCAGGCAATGATGGTGACGGTGACTGCGGCCAGCAAGCCGTGGGTGAATCCGTTGCTGCTGTCCAGCCATATCCAGACTAAAAACGAGAGGATGGCAATGCTCAGGATGGTAGGCACGAAGATGGCCGCGATGCGGTCTACTAACTGCTGTACGGGAGCCTTACTGCCTTGTGCATCTTGCACCATGCGGATGATATGGGCCAGAACGGTCTCACTTCCCACTTTGTCGGCGATGAAACTGAAGCTTCCTTTCTGGTTGATGGTGCCGGCATATACCTTGGCACCGGGAGTCTTTTCGGTAGGAAGCGGTTCGCCGGTGAGCATGCTCTCGTCCACATAGGAGCTGCCTTCATATACGGTTCCGTCCACGGCAATACGGCTGCCCGGTTTGACTACCAGTCGCTGACCCTGCTGTACTTGTTCCACGGGAATTTCTTTCAGCTGTCCTTCCGGAGTGAGAATGGTGACGGTGGCCGGCTGTAGTCCCATCAGTTTTTTGATGGCTTCCGACGTATTTCCTTTGGCTTTCTCTTCCAGTAACCGTCCGAGCAGGATAAAAGAGATGATGACGCTGGCTGCTTCGAAATACACGTGAGGGTGAATGCCTTTGCTCAGCCAGAACTCCGGCCAGAACAGGTTGAACAGGCTGAATGTATAGGCAATGCCAGTACTCACGGCTACCAGCGTATCCATGTTGGATGTGCGGTGCTTCAACTGTTTCCAGGCGTTGCGGTAAAAATCTCTTCCCAGCCAGAATACTACGGGAGTGGAAAGAATCCACATCACGTAATTGGCGTACGTCCAGTCCATGAAGCACATGCCGATAATGGCTACGGGCACGGAAAGCATCAGCGAAAAGATAGTCCGCTGTTTTAGTTGACGGTACTTCCGGCTATGTACATCTTCTGCTATTTTCTCTTTTTGAGCGTTCGTTTCGATGACCAGGTCGTATCCGGCATTCTGAATGGCATCTTTTAATGTTTCGGGTGTACATTCTTGCGGGTTGTATTCCACAGTGGCCGTAGCGGCTGCATAGTTCACCTGAGCATGGTATACACCCGGCTGACGGTTCAGTGTCTTTTCCACCCGTGTGGCACAGGCAGCGCAACTCATGTCCAGCACCGGAAAGGTTTGTGTAGTTTTAGGAGTATTCATATTTTCTTTATTTAGAATGGGACAAAATTACAACATTATTGGTTGAATTGGAAACTTCTGTTTCATATTTGTCTCTCAGGGGGATATTTCTTGTAAGGAATTCGTTATTTTTGCGCAAAATAAAATACAACTGTTATTATGTCGCATTTAGCTCCTCTTATCAGTGATTTGGCCTTGATATTGATTAGTGCCGGAATCATGACGTTGCTATTTAAGAAATTGAAGCAGCCTTTGGTGTTAGGCTATATTGTCGCAGGTTTTGTCTGCAGTCCTCATTTCACGTTTACTCCTTCGGTGGTAGATGCGGATAATATCCAGACATGGTCGGAGATTGGTGTCATCTTCCTTTTGTTTGCGCTGGGACTGGAGTTCAGCTTCAAGAAACTGATGAAGGTGGGAGGTTCGGCGGTCATATCGGCCTGTACGATTATCTTCTGCATGATACTGGTCGGTGTATTTGTGGGCTGGATGTTTGGTTGGAAACAGATGGACTGCATTTATTTGGGAGGAATGCTGGCCATGTCTTCCACCACCATTATCTATAAGGCATTTGATGATTTGGGACTTCGGCAACAGCGTTTTGCCGGGTTGGTGCTGAGTATTCTGATTTTGGAAGATATTCTGGCCATTGTATTGATGGTGATGCTTTCTACCATGGCCGTAAGCAAGAATTTTGAAGGAAGTGAGATGATTTACAGCATCGGGAAACTGGTGTTCTTCCTGATTCTCTGGTTTGTGGTAGGTATTTATCTGATTCCGCTCTTCTTAAAGAGGGCACGCAAACTGATGAGTGATGAGACGTTGCTCATTGTGTCCTTGGCCTTGTGCTTCGGGATGGTGGTGCTGGCGGCCCGTGTAGGCTTCTCTCCAGCCTTTGGCGCATTTATCATGGGGTCCATTCTGGCGGAAACGGTGGAATCGGAACACATTGACAAGCTTGTGGCTCCGGTGAAAGATTTGTTTGGAGCTATCTTCTTCGTATCAGTCGGAATGATGGTCGACCCGAACATGATTGTGGAATACATCTGGCCGATTCTGGCGATTGTGATAGCCATATTGTTAGGACAGACCATCTTTGGTACGGGAGGTGTGTTGCTGTCAGGTCAGCCGTTGAAAATCGCCATGCAGTGTGGATTCAGTTTGACACAGATTGGTGAATTTGCCTTTATCATCGCGGCATTGGGAGTAAGTCTGAATGTGACGAGCTCTTTCCTGTATCCGATTGTGGTGGCTGTATCCGTGATAACGACCTTCCTTACTCCTTATATGATTCGTTTATCCGGTCCTGCTTATGGCTGGGTAGACCGGCATCTTCCGGTATTCTGGAAGCACTTGCTGGAGCGTTATTCGGTAGGAGTGCAGCCTGTAAATCATCAGAACAACTGGAAAAAACTGTTGGGAGCGATTGTGCGTATCACATTGATTTATCTGGTGCTTTCCATTGCGATGGTGGTACTGTCATTCAACCTGTTCCTTCCTCTTTTGATTTCCGCACTGGGAGGTTTCTGGGGAAAAGTGTTGGGGGCGGCAGTGACCATCTTATTGATTTCTCCCTTCCTCCGTGCCATGATTATGAAGAAAAATCATTCCATTGAGTTCAAGGCACTCTGGGCGGACAGCCGTTTCAATCATGCACCGCTGATTTCAATCGTATTGCTTCGCATTGTGCTGGCTGTATTGTTTGTGGTCTACATCATCAAGTATCTGTTCCAGGCCTCTGCCGCGCTTATGGTGGGTATTGCTATTCTGGTCGTTCTGCTGATGATTTTTTCCCGTTTCTTGAAGAAACAGTCAATCGGGATGGAAAGGGTGTTTGTGCAGAATCTCCGTTCCAAGGAAATCAAGAAAGCGTATTTGGGAGAGAGCCAGCCGGAATATGCCGGACGGCTGCTGGACCGTGATTTGCACTTGTCGGATTTTGTGGTTCCTGCTGATTCGTTGTGGGGAGGAAAGACCTTGATGGAACTTGATTTTGGAAAGAAATACGGAGTGCATGTGGCTTCAATCATACGAGGTGCGCACCGTATTAATATCCCAGGTGGAGGAAACCGGATTTTCCCGAATGACAAGTTGCAAGTTATCGGTACCGACGAACAGTTGTCTGTTTTCTCCGGACAGCTGGAAAAGGTGGCTGAAGGTTACAAGGATGAGGACTTTGAGAACCGCGAGATGTACTTGAAGCAGTTTGTCGTTGCACGGAATTCACCATTTAGCGGGTGTACGATTCGTGAAAGTGGCATCCGTAACAAATACCATTGTCTGGTGGTAGGAATTGAGTCTGCCGACGACAGTAACCTGCGGCAGCCGGAAGTCTCTTTTGAATTGCAGAAAGGCGATGTGGTGTGGGTCGTAGGAGAGGAAAAGAATTTGAATGCGTTGTTTGAAGCCTCCGAGGTAACGGCCAAAGCAGAATAAAAAAAGCTGGACTTGCACAAGTGAATAGGCAAGTCCAGCTTTTATTTTTAATTCGGACAATATTTATTCTTCATCCTCCTCCTCGTCATCAAAGTCGAAGTCAAAGTCGTCCAGGTACTCTGGCATGAAGAACTCGTCCAAGTCTCTTCGTTCTTTCTTTGTGGGACGTCCTGTACCACGGGCACGGTCTACGAATCCGCTGATTTTACTCATTTCCAGCAATTCATACTGGTCGGGTGTAGTCACGTTTTCCATGATTTCCGGTACCAGTTTGGCTCCCACTCTTTTTTCAATGGCCTGCAGCACCTTGAAGGAATAGGTTACAGGAGGCTTTCTGACCTGTACCACGTCCCCTGGCTTTACCATTCGGGCAGGTTTCACCTGAGAACCGTTGATCGAGATTCTTCCTTTTTTGCAGGCTTCGGCAGCAATGGTTCTTGTCTTGAAGATACGTGCAGCCCACATCCATTTGTCAATTCGTGCTTCCGGCATGGTTCTTATTTGTTATTATATTGATTCATGGTGATGTTTAGTCCGGCCAGACAGAAACTCTTGATGATTTCCTGTGCTACTTCCAGACGTTCCGGCATCAGCTTCATGGATTCTTCGTCGAAATGTCCGAGAACGAAATCAATTTGTCCTCCTTTCGGGAAGTCGTTTCCGATGCCAAAGCGCAGGCGGGCATAGTTTTGAGTGCCTAACGTAGCGGCAATGTGCTTCAATCCGTTGTGGCCTGCATCACTGCCTTTTCCTTTCAGCCGCAGAGTACCAAAAGGCAGGGCCAGATCATCTACTACAATCAATACGTTTTCCAAAGGGATTTTTTCCTGTTGCATCCAATAGCGTACTGCATTCCCACTCAGGTTCATGTAAGTGGATGGTTTGAGCAGAATCAATTGTCTGCCTTTTAGCGAGAGCTGGGCAGTAGCTCCGTAACGCCCGTCGCTAAAAACAATATTGGACGCCTTAGCCAAGGCGTCCAATACCATAAATCCTATATTATGACGGGTTTCGCGGTATTCTTCACCGATATTCCCCAGTCCAACAATCAAGTATTTCATTGAAAGGATTTTTGTAGTTTGAGGTTACTGAAATTATTTACCAGCAGCAGCCTGAGCACCACGAGCAGCACGAGTCAATTTAACTGCACAAACCACAGCTTCTTTTGCGTTCAGCAGTTCCAGACCTTCGTATTTCAGTTCACCCACTTTGATAGTTTTACCCAATCCCAGCGGAGTTACGTCTACAACCAGACGTTCAGGAATTACATTGTACAAAGCTTTCACTTTCAGCTTACGAATCTGCAGAGCCAATTTACCACCGGCTTTCACACCTTCTGCCAAACCTTCCAACTTCACAGGAACTTCCATTACGATAGGTTTGCTTTCGTCAATCTGATAGAAGTCAACGTGCAGGATTTTGTCTGTTACAGGGTGGAACTGGATATCTTTCATGATGGCGTTTACAATCTTGCCATCAATGTTCAGATCTACAACGTAGATGTGCGGTGTGTATACCAAGTTACGCAAGCCTTCAGTAGGAACTGTAAAGTGAGTAGCAACCTGATTGCCGTTTTCATCTTTCTGAGTTCCGTACAATACGCAAGGAACACCATTGTCTTTACGAAGTTCACGAGTGGCTTTCTTACCAGTTTCAGTTCTCAAAGAACCTTTGATTTCGATTGATTTCATTGTTTTAAAAATTTTTTGTGTTACTCTAAATTAAGTTGATTGTTTGCTTAATTCGCCATCACACGATGTGGTATATCACACGATGAGCTTGAAAAAGCGGCGCAAAGGTATGTATTTTCTTTTTACTTTCCAAATGTCCATGGAATAAATTCCTGTAACTCAAGTTGGAATCAGTGCTTTTTGCGCTTTATCTTAAAAGTCGATGTCAATTTTTATTTCTTCTGATTGTGAAGGCATTTCTTCTGTGGCTATAGCAGGCTGATAATGTGCTTCACTTGCGTTCCCCTGTTCGTGTCCAATAAAATCGATAGCTTGCTGCAAACCATTCATAAACTTCTCAAAATCTTCCTTATACAGGAAAATCTTGTGTTTCTCAAAATTAACCTGAGGATCATCTTTGTCGAGAGACACTACTTTCTTGCTTTCTGTGATGGCAATGAACATTTCCTCTTTCCGGTTTTTCTTGACATCCAAATAGTAAATTCGTTTTCCTGCTTTGATTGCTTTGGAGAAAACGATTTCTTTGTCGTTTTCAATAGTCGTACTTTTCTTCTTCAGTTCTTCCATAACTCACTGTTACTAATAAAAATGCGTTCAAATTTGAATATTTTTTTGCAATGTGCCAAAAGAGAAGGAGGAAAAATATCGAATCTCTGAAAAAAAAGAAAAAATATAAGGCTTTATGGTGTGTGATAAAGGAAAAATGCTTATTTTTGCCCACCTAAATAAAATATAGTTTGTTTATATATTATGATTAACAGAGTTCTTATTCGTCTGAAGATAGTTCAGATAATTTATGCGTATTATCAGAACGGAGGTAAAAATTTGGATACTGCAGAAAAGGAGTTGTTCTTCAGTTTATCTAAAGCGTATGATTTGTATAACTATCTTTTGCTTTTGATGGTAGAGGTAACCAAGTATGCCAACAGGCGGTTGGATGCTGCAAAAAACAAGTTGGTTCCTACCAAAGAAGATTTGTCTCCCAACATGAAATTTGTAGAAAATCGCTTTATCGCACAGTTGGAAATCAACAAACAGCTGAATGCTTTTGCTTCTTCTCAGAAAAAGACTTGGGAAAATGAAGGTGATTTCATTAAAAACCTGTGTGAGCAAATCATGCAGAGTGATATATATAAAGAATACATGGCCAGCGAAACTTCTTCTTACGAAGAGGATCGTGAGTTGTGGAGAAAACTTTACAAGAAGATTATTTTCAACAATACTGCTCTTGATGAAGTTCTGGAAGACCAGAGCTTGTATTGGAACGATGACAAGGAAATCGTGGATACTTTTGTATTGAAGACTATCAAGCGCTTCAATCCTGAGAATGGCGAAAAGCAGGAACTTCTTCCTGAATTTAAGGATGAAGAAGATCAGGACTTCGCTCGCCGCTTGTTCCGTCGTTCTATCCTGAATGCAGATTATTACCGTCATTTAATCAGTGAGAATTCAAAGAACTGGGATTTGAGCCGAGTAGCTGTGATGGATGTCATCATCATGCAGATTGCATTGGCTGAGATTCTGAGCTTCCCTAACATTCCGGTAAATGTATCGTTGAATGAATACGTGGAAATTGCCAAGCTGTATAGCACTCCGAAGAGTGGTGGTTTCATCAATGGTACTTTGGACGGTATTGTTAATCAATTGAAAAAGGAAAACAAGCTGACCAAAAACTAATATATTTGTCCAGCTATTATTAATCTAAACCGAGAAACCTATGAATTTGTTAGCTGTAGTATTGCAGGCACAGGGAGGAGCAGATTACTCTTTCCTTATTATGATGGTGGCTATTTTCGCCATTATGTACTTTTTTATGATTCGTCCCCAGAACAAGAAGCAGAAAGAAATCGCCAACTTCCGCAAGAATCTGGAAGTAGGTCAGTCTGTAGTTACTGCGGGGGGTATTTATGGAAAAATCAAGGAAATAGAAGATAATACTGTAGTAGTTGAAGTAGCTGCTGGGGTAAAAATCAAAGTAGATAAGAATTCAATTTATGCAGATGCACAGGCTCAGCCTGCGAAATAAATATGAATGACTATGTTCGATCGAAAGAACATAAAGAGATATAACTTGATACTTATACGAAAAATCAGGAACTTTCTGCTCAGTGCCAAGAGCAGAGAGTTTCTGATTTTTCTGTTTTTTGTATTCGTGTCGCTTTGCTTCTGGTTCTTGCAGACCATGAACGACACGTATCAGACGGAGTTCAAGATTCCGGTCAGGCTGAAGAATGTGCCGAAAGAAGTGGTCATGACATCCGAACTCCCTGATGAAATCCGGGTGAAGGTGGAAGACAGGGGTACGGTGCTGCTGAATTACATGCTGGGACGTACTTTCTTTCCGCTGACTTTTAACTTCGAGGATTATCAGGACAAGGGTTCTTATGTCCGCATTCCTCAGACCGAGGTACTGAAGAAAATCAGTGCCCAGTTGAATAATTCTACGCAATTGCTTGCCGTACGTCCGGACACACTGGATTATATCTATTCAAGGGGAATACCCAAGAAGGTGCCGGTAGCTGTGGGTGGAGAGGTATCGGCCGGCAGACAATATTATGTGTCGGATATTCGGGTGATACCTGATTCTGTGGTAGTTTATGCTCCTCAGGGTGTACTGAATACCATTTTGACAGCGTATACGCAACCTTTCCATTGGACCAATGTAACGGATACGCTGAAGAAACATATTAACTTGCAAAAGTTTCATGGCGTGAAGTTTGTGCCGTCGTCTGTAGATGTGGTGGCTTGTGTGGATATGTATTCAGAGAAGACGTTAGAAGTGCCAGTGGTAGGAATTGGTTTCCCAAAAGGAAAAGTCTTGCGGACTTTCCCGTCTAAGGTGCAGGTAACTGTGCAGGTGGGACTGAAGAACTTCAAGTCCGTGACGGAGGAAGACTTCTTGGTCGGTGTCTCTTATGCTGACGTGATTGGAAATAAATCGGAGAAATTGCCGCTTACTATCAAAAAATATCCGGATGTAGTAAGTCACGTGCGTGTGACTCCTTCCTCTGTGGATTATCTGATTGAACAGCAGACCGTAAGCGAACCCTCTAAAGAAAAAGAATCGGAATGATCAAGATTGGAATTACAGGAGGTATCGGAAGTGGTAAATCCTATGTGTCGCATTTGCTGGAAAAAGCAGGTATTCCTGTATACGATACGGATACAGAAGCCAAGAAACTGACGCTTTCTCATCCCCGGATACGTGAGGGGTTACTGGCATTGTTAGGAGAAGCAGTGTATAAGGCAGACGGTTCATTGAACAAGCCCGTGCTGGCAAATTACTTGTTTGCCTCGACAGAGAATGCCGGACGCGTTAACCGCATCATCCATCCTTGTGTGTATGAAGACTTCCAACAGTGGGCAGACCGTCAGGCCGCATCCGGTACGGAGGTGGTGGTTATGGAAAGTGCCATCCTGTTTGAGTCGGGTTTTCACACAGCCGTGGACTATGTCGTGATGGTGTATGCTCCCTTGGAGTTGCGTATAACGCGGGCTATGCAGCGGGATGCCGCTACGGAAGCACAGATAAGGGCACGTATTTCTGCACAGATGGATGATGAAGAAAAGAAGCGTCGGGCAGACTATGTCATTTTCAACGACGAAAAATTACAGTTGGATACGCAGATTGCGGCGTTGGAAGAGTGGCTTGCTCACAGAAAAACGGGCCGATAGTTTGTGTATGTCATTCGTGCGTTGTATTTTTGTCACTCGTAATTAAATTAATCATTAGAGATAATATGTTGAAGACTATTTTAGCGATTTCTGGAAAACCAGGTTTGTACAAACTGATTTCTCAGGCAAAGAATATGCTGATTGTGGAAACAGTCAGTGCAGATAAGAAAAGAGTTCCGGTCTATGCCAGTGACAAGGTAATTTCACTGGGCGATATTGCCATGTATACTGATGCAGAAGAGGTAGCTTTGGGTGAAGTGCTGGAATCTGTAAAGAAGAAAGAAAACGGCAACGTGACTTCGTTGGATTACAAGAAAGCTTCTGCAGAAGAATTGCATGCATTCATGGCTGAAGTATTGCCTAACTACGACCGTGACCGTGTACATACCAGTGACATTAAGAAATTGATTCAGTGGTACAACCTGCTGGTGTCAAACGGAGAAACTGATTTCGTAGAAACAGAAAAAGCAGCCGAATAAAGCAGAAGAGTCGTACAGCTTGATGTACAATTTGGAACAGGAAACTGTCTCAAGGTAAACGGATGCATCGTTCCGGCTACGGAGTGCACATTTGCCTTGAGACAGTTTTTTATTTATAGGAATGGAAGCTGAAAACCACAGCAGAAGATTATGAAGAAGATAATACTGATTACGGGAGGCGAGCGCTCTGGAAAAAGCAGTTATGCAGAACGTCTGGCTCATGAGTGGTCTACATCGCCGGTGTATATAGCTACGGCAAAGATATGGGACGAGGAATTTCGTCGCCGGGTGGAGCGTCACCAGCAAAACCGGGGTCCGGAGTGGACGAACATCGAAGAAGAAAAGGATCTGAGCCGTCATGACATTACAGGACGGGTGGCTGTCATTGACTGCGTGACGCTCTGGTGTACGAACTACTTTGTGGAACAGCCGGAAGTGTCACTTGCCTTGGAAGCCTTGAAGCAGGAATTCGACCGCTTTACCGCTCAGGATGCGACCTTTATTTTCGTCACGAACGAGATTGGTATGGGAGGTGTTTCCCCCAATGAGGTACAGCGTCGTTTCACCGATTTGCAGGGATGGATGAACCAGTATATTGCTTCGAAAGCCAATCAGGTCGTACTGATGGTTTCCGGTATTCCGGTTAAAGTGAAAGGATAAATCATGCGTAAGTTTACTATAGCACCTATTGCCTGTCCGGAACTGGAGCAGGCAGCCCGTGAAAAGATTGATAACCTGACAAAACCGAAAGGTTCTCTGGGGCGTCTGGAGGAACTGGCCCTGCAGGTTTGTATGATTCAGCAGAGCTTGTCGCCTTCGTTGAACAATCCGTATAACTTGCTATTTGCAGCCGACCATGGTATTGTGGAAGAGAAGGTCAGTGCTTCGCCTAAGGAGATTACCTGGCAGCAAATCAGTAACTTCCTGCACGGAGGAGCCGGCATCAATTTTTTGTGCCGTCAGCATGGATTCCGCCTGGAAATTATCGATGCAGGTGTGGATTACGACTTGCCCTACGAAAAAGGTATCATTGATATGAAAGTCCGTCGCGGTACACGTAATTTCCTTCACGAAGATGCCATGACACCCGAGGAAATGAATCTGTGTCTGGAGCGTGGAGCGCAATGTGTAGACCGTATTCATGCCGCAGGTTGTAACGTGGTGAGTTTCGGCGAAATGGGAGTAGGAAATACCTCCGCTTCTTCCTTGTGGATGAGTTGCCTGACGGGTATCCCACTGGAACAATGTGTGGGAGCCGGCAGCGGGCTGTATGGAGAAGCCATGACCCATAAGTTTCGGGTGCTTCAGCAGGCTCTTCAACATTTCTCGGGCGAGCATACAGTGGAAGAAATTTTGTGTCGTTTTGGAGGACTTGAAATGATGATGGCAGTAGGCGGCATGCTACGTGCGGCAGAGTTACGCATGGTCATTCTGGTGGACGGCTTTATCATGACCAACTGTATACTGGCTGCTTCGCGTCTGTGTCCTGACGTACTTTCGTATGCTGTGTTCGGACATCAGGGAGATGAAAGCGGCCACAAGCTGTTGCTGGATTACCTGCACGCCCGTCCGTTGTTGAATCTGTCATTGCGCCTGGGTGAGGGAAGTGGTTCTGTCTGTGCCTTTCCTATCCTCGATTCAGCTGTGCGGATGCTGAACGAGATGGATAACTTTGCCCATGCTTCCATTACCAAATATTTCTGACCTCATGAATAATTTACTGGCTGCCCTGATGTTTTTCACCCGTCTGCCTTTCTGGCGGATTTGTACCGTGCCGTCCGAATGTTTCCGGCACGTGGTGAGCTACTGGAGCCTTTGCGGATGGCTCACGGGGGGAGTGATGGCCCTGTCTTTCTGGGTTTTCTCCACCTGGTTTCCTCTGCCGGTAGCGGTACTGCTGGCCTTGTGTACCCGTCTTTTCCTGACGGGGGCTTTGCATGAAGACGGTCTGGCCGATTTCTTCGACGGATTTGGGGGCGGACGCGACCGGGAAGGCATTCTCCGCATCATGAAAGATTCTCATATCGGGAGCTACGGTGTGCTGGGGCTGATATTGTATTATCTGCTCTCATTCTCGTTATTGGTATCCTTGCCTGCGCCTGTCATTCCCTGGGTGCTGTGCGTGACCGACCCTTTCTGCAAGTTTGTATGCAGCTTTATGCTCCTGTTTCTTCCGTACGCCCGAAAAGAAGAAGAAAGCAAGGCTAAGGTGGTCTATACCCGCATGAGCCTTTCGGAATGGGTAGCCAATATTGCAGGCGGATTGTTGCCCTTGCTGCTTTTGCCTCTTTCTTACTGGGGGATGCTGTGCTTTCCCTGTGTGCTTTTCATCGGACTGGGCTGGCTGCTCAAGCGACGTTTAGGAGGGTATACCGGTGACTGTTGTGGTGCACTTTTCCTTTTGTGTGAACTGGCGTGCTGGATGGGAGCGGTAGTGATGGCATATAATTTTTAATACGGTTAGACATAAGAAAATGAAAGTATATTTAGTTCGACATACTTCGGTGGATGTGGCACCCGGGACGTGCTACGGGCAGACCGATGTGCCGCTGCGTGCTTCGTTTCAGGAAGAGGCAGAGGCATGTAAAAAGGCCCTTCAGGATACGGGAATGCGTTTTTCACGTATCTATACCAGTCCTTTGTCCCGCTGTACACGCTTGGCGGCTTATTGCGGCTTTCCCGAAGCGGAACGTGACGAGCGGCTGAAAGAAATGAACATGGGTGAGTGGGAGATGCAGCGTTTTGAGGAAATAACCGACCCGCGCATCCAGGAATGGTATGACGATTACCTGCGGGTTCGGACTACCGGAGGCGAGTCGTTCATGGACGTGCTGGCCCGTGTGTCCGACTTTTTTGACCACCTGGACCGTACTTCAGGTCCGGCACTGGTGTTTGCCCATGGAGGTGTGCTGGTAGCCGCACAGGTCTATGCCGGCAAGGTGAAACTGGAAGATGCCATGAAAGCCTTGCCTCCTTACGGGGGGATGGTGGAAATCGACTTGCCGCTTCCGCGTTTGCATCCGCTCATGCTGGCCGGAACGGGAAGTGATGTAGGTAAGAGTGTACTGACTGCAGCGCTATGCCGTATCTTTTTGCAGGACGGGTATCATCCGGCACCCTTCAAGGCACAGAACATGGCACTCAACTCGTATGCCACTCCCGAAGGACTGGAAATCGGTCGGGCACAGGCGGTGCAGGCTGAGGCGGCAGGAGTACCCTGCCATACCGACATGAATCCTTTGCTGTTGAAACCGACTTCCGACCATACCTCACAAGTGGTACTGAACGGTAAGCCCATAGGCAACCGAAGTGCGTATGCTTATTTCCGGACAGAGGGACGGGATGAGTTGCGCCGGGAAGTGAACCAGGCATTCGACCGCCTGGCAGCCCGTTACAATCCGGTGGTGATGGAAGGAGCGGGCAGCATCTCGGAAATCAACCTGAAGGATACGGATTTGGTAAATCTGCCCATGGCGCGTCATGCCCATGCGGATGTGATTCTGGTAGCCGACATCGACCGGGGAGGTGTGTTTGCCAGTGCCTACGGTTCGGTGGCCCTGCAGACGCCGGAAGACCGCAAACGCATCAAGGGAATCATTGTCAATAAGTTTCGTGGCGACCTTCGCTTGTTTGAATCGGGTGTGAAGATGATGGAAGAAATCTGCGGTATTCCGGTGCTGGGCGTGATACCGTATTACCACGATATTTACATTGAGGAAGAAGATTCGGTGGAGCTTTCCTTGAAACAGCGGAAAGCGGTGCAGGGGAAGGTCAATGTGGCGGTGGTGTTGCTCCGTCATCTCTCGAATTTCACTGATTTCAATATGCTGGAGCATGACGAACGGGTAAACTTGTACTATACGAACAATGTAGACGACCTGATGAAGGCCGACATCATTCTGCTGCCCGGCAGCAAGAGCACCATTGATGATTTGTATGAACTACGCCGTAACGGAGTGGCACAAGCTATTCTTCAGGCACGCCGCAACGGTGCTACCGTGATGGGAATTTGTGGCGGATACCAGATGATGGGGCAGCGTATTGCCGACCCCGACGAAGTGGAAGGAAGCATCAGCCAGATGCCCGGACTGGGACTTCTGCCGACAGAGACGGTTATCGAAGGAGAGAAGGTGACACGTCAGGTACGTTTTGCTTTCCTGTCTTCCGAAGAACCGAACTGTACGGGATACGAAATCCACATGGGGCGTACTTCGGCAGTAGAAGGAGAGACTTTGACTCCGTTAGTACGTCTGGAGAACGGAGAAACGGATGGCTGTGTGGCAGACCGGAAATGTGCCGGTTCCTATATTCACGGCATACTGGATAATCCGGAAGTGATAGAGTGGCTGCTGGCTCCGTATGCCGAAAAGCTGGAGCAACCTCAGCTGGATTATGCCGCTTTCAAGGAGGAACAATACAACAAGCTGGCCGACCATGTGCGGAAGCACCTGAACATGCCGCTGCTTTACCAAATACTGACTCAAAATGATTAACGGACACGGAGACGACGCCTATCACTATACGGCCATTCGTGCCAATTTCAGTTCGAATGTGTACCACCGGGTGAACCATGATGGGTTGAACCGCTACCTGTCCGGATGTCTGTCGTGCATCCGTTCCTATCCGGAACCGGAGCCCTATGCACTGGCTGCCGAGCTGGCCCGGTTGCATGGTGTCAGTCCGGAGGAAGTCTGTGTGACGAATGGAGCCACGGAAGCCATCTACCTCATTGCTCAGGCTTTTTGCGGAAGTCATTCTGCTGTATGGATACCGACCTTTAGTGAATATGCCGATGCCTGCCGCTTGCACGGACATCGGGTGGAAGGCATTTCCAGTCTGGAGAAACTGACGGGCGATGAGGGGATTTTTTGGCTGTGTAATCCGAATAACCCCACGGGGCAGACATGGGATGCCGCCACGCTTCGCCGACTGATAGCCGCATATCCCCGAAAGCTGTTTGTCATTGACCAGTCGTATGCGCTGTTTACGGAGAAAGAGGTGCTGTCCGTAGCCGAGACGGTGAAACTGCCTAACGTATTGCTGCTGCATTCCATGACCAAATGTTATGCGGTTCCGGGCCTGCGTCTGGGAGCGGTGACGGGCAGCAGGGAACTTCTTTCCCGGATACGTGCCTGCCGTATGCCCTGGTCAGTCAATGCCTTGGCCGTAGAAGCCGGACATTACCTGTTGCAGCATCCGGAGGAATATCGCATGGACATACAGGCTTTGCTGACGGAACGGAAACGGGTGACCGATGCGCTGGAAGCTTCGGGTGGGGTGGAGGTACTGCCTACGGATACGCATTATTTCTTGGCGCGGCTTCAGCAGGGTACTGCGGCGCAACTGAAGGAATTCTTGGCTACCCGACACGGACTGCTGATTCGCGATGCATCTAATTTCGAAGGGCTGGATGCACGTTATTTCCGTATCGCCATACAGACGGAAGAAGAAAACAATCTATTAATTGAAGGCATACACGAATGGATACAGAACTCGTAATGGGGTTGATTCCCCTGGCAGGAGGTTTTTTGCTTGACAAGATTTTAGGTGACCCGCTGTGGTTGCCCCATCCGGTGGTAGGATTCGGAAAACTGATTTCGCGGTGTGAGCGCAGAGGAAATCAGGGAGCTCACCGCAGACGGAACGGAGCGTGGACCGCAATAGGGCTGGTTGTGTTAACCTTTCTGGTGAGCAAGGGGTTGCTGGAAGCGGCGGCTCTGTTGCATCCCTGGGTAAAGATAGCACTTTCGGTAGTGGCCGTATTCTATTGTCTGGCCGGGAAAACCCTGATAGATGAGGTCCGGATGGTGTTTGAAGCGGCGGATACTTCGCTGGAAGCCGGGAGAAAACAGGTGGCCCGCATCGTGGGAAGAGATACTTCTGCCTTGACTGACCAAGAGGTGCGTACAGCTGCTCTTGAGACCTTGGCCGAGAACCTGAGCGACGGTGTCATCGCTCCGCTTTTCTGGTATTTTCTGTTGGGTGTGCCGGGGATGCTGGCGTATAAGATGGTCAATACTCTCGACTCTATGATTGGCTACCGGAATGCCCGTTATAAAGATTTTGGCTGTTGGGCGGCCCGTATGGACGACGTGGCCAATTACCTTCCCGCCCGACTGACTGCCCTGCTGATGGTGCTGGTTTCAGGTCGCTGGTCGCTGTTGAAGTTCGTGGCACATTACGGACGGATGCATGCCAGTCCCAATTCCGGGTATCCGGAAGCGGCATTGGCCGGAATCCTGAACTGCCGCTTTGGCGGTCCGCACGATTATTTCGGCGAGACAGTTTACAAGCCTTTTATTGGAGACAATCCTCGTTCGCTGAGCAGTCGGGATATGCGTGTGGCCATTCGCGTCAACCGCTTGTCTGAATTGTTGATGCTGTTGTTTATGGCAGGAGGTTATTGGGTTGTTTTTCAATTGATTTATTAAGAAACACACAGGCTTTCTGAAAGCCTGAAAAAACGCAAGTGCGTTTGAACTAAAACGTAAAAGAGTTTTGGTCCAAACGCACTTGCGTTTTAAGTAAAACGTCCTTGCGTTTACTTTGAAACGCAAAGACGTTTTGAGAGTTGTTATTCATAGATGTATTCTACATCCGATTTTTTAAAGCGAAGAATTCGGGTGTCGTTCGGACCTGCACCGTTCTTGTTTGGGTAAAGTCCTGCCATTGAGCCGGCAAAATACCATCCCTGTCCGTTGCCGGGTGAGTGGGTAGCCCATAGCATGGCATTGTAATGCCCATGTTTGATACCATTAGCATCCCATTGTGCTCCAGAACCGTACCATACGAGCGGTTCATATTGCTGTTCTGCATTATTGTACATCTGAATGTAAATCAGGTCAGACAGCGCTACGGTTCCTACAGTAACATCGTTTCTTCTTCTTTGGCGACGCTGAATGTTTGAGCCTCCGTTCCATGAAGTGGTATGGCTTCCATCCCACATCAGCCAGATAGTCCCGTTGGTTGAGTTTAGTATTCGTTCAAAGTTTTCCATGGAAGGAAGTTCGTAGCCGTCGGGTGCCATGGCGGTAGCATCCAGTTTGTTGATATGCTCGCTGGATGGACCGTATCCTTTCAATTTAGCTACTCCACCGTCGTCAATTACTTCCATTCCTTGAGTGGTTTTTCCCTGATACTGCCACTTCCATAACTTGAAGAACTCTTCGGGGGTACAGTCGCGCAGGTAATCAAAAAGACTCTTACCAGCCTTGGCAGCCGGATCGTTAGAAGAAAGTATCTGGTCGCTGAAATTCTTTGAATCTCCCATGGCATTGTACTTGCACCACCATACACCATTGAGGTAGGTAACAGGGAGTCCCCAATTGCGACGTACGACCGTGTATTCTTCTCTGTCCGTACCGTCGGTATTGCAGATTACCAGTGTCGCTTTCTGCTTACGTCCGTTGGCCGTAGGGTCATTGGGTTTCCAGCCTCCTATGATGCGGAATGAGTTAGGCGTTTCAGTCCGTTCCTCTAGTTTAATCCAGCGTCCTTCACCATTTTCGTATTCCACCGTCAATTTTTTAGATTCCGGCAGGGTGATAAGGCCCAATTCATTGTCAATGTAGCGTCCGAAGTCAAATTCATAGCCGTCATGGAACTGGATGAATCCTTCCAGTTTAATCGGATTCTCGGATAAAACTAATGTCAGAGCGTCTTCCTCATAGTTGTGAAGCAGTCCTTTCCGGTGGAATCTGAGCTTCAGTTCTTGGCCTGCAACGCCAGGTCTCCATTGTTCTTTCTGAATACGGAACAAGTTCTTTCCTATCGTTTCCGGACGGGTGTTTCCCAGTGATTCAATCTTTATCGGCATATCCTCCGGAATGAGTACCAGTTCATCATCACAGTCGATGGCCAATGTCATCTCTGTAGCTGTATAAGGAAGAGTTACCTGTGTTTTTTCTTCGTTTACCGTTACATTTTCGGGAAGAATGGATGCTTGGGTGTTCACCTTTAAATTAGCCATACCGGAAGAAAGGGTATGGTCGCCTCCGTTTTCCCATTCAATAACGTTCAGTTTTGCTTCTCCTGTAGCAGAATCAGTAGTAATCTCTAATGTGTACACCACATTTCGCTTCAAAATAGATGGAAGTGTGGATTCCAATGTAGTTTCTTTTCCGTTTTTCACTATTTCCAGACTTGCTTTTAAATTTTCTCCAGTCTGTTCGTACACGTAGGCTATACCTTGTGTGTTAGTTTCCAGCCATTGTGGAAACTCAATCAAATAGTCTTTTACATCCGCATCGGTTGGTATGGTGACCGGATTTTGTGGAAACAGGAAGGTGTGGTATGTCATGTTTTTGAGTACAACTTTCTTTACTTTGATGGAGCTGGTACTCTGGATGGAGAGGTCAAAACGGGTGATACCCCTTTCCAGGTGAAGATGAAGCGTATTCTCATCAGTCTGTCCCAAGTCAATCATACTGGAGAAAAATTCTGGTGCATGTATGTAATCTTCAGCATGTGCAAACGTAATTTGTTGCCATTCATCTTCGGTGATGCCCTGTGCCTTCAAATCCTGCACATTAATCTGCTCAGCAATGTTGGCTAATATGTAGAGATGACCTGTCCGTTTGTTTGTTTGAAACATATACTGGCCATCTTTCTGGGTGAACTGAGTATAGACTTCCGTCATAATACCATCTTCGAACAGGCAGCCTTGCAGATCTTTTATTTCACCTTCGCCAGGAAGAGAGGCACTTTCTCCTTCCACCTGAAATTCATTAATGTGAGTGGTGACGGTTCGGGTAGGCGTGCTGCCTCCCCCTTCTTCTCCGTTAGGAATGTCCTCTCCACCACAAGCTGTTGCAAATAATAGGGCAGAAAGTACTCCGAAAAATTGTATGTATTTTTTGATGTACATATATACTGATTTATTTATCTGTTTGGATATTATTGTTTTTTACTCGTAGATGTATTCTACCGGCGTTTTGATGCATCGGATTGTACGGGTTTTCTGTGCATTGTTATTTGTATACTTGAACCAGTTCCCTCTTCCTTCGCTGCTTGGATAGCCATCTATCATCCAGGTGCTTCCTCCATTTCCATAGGTTGCCAACAAAATCATCATTTTTGATATGCTGGTTTCATTCCATTGATGGCCTAAGCCGCAGAGTGTCCAGTGACTGTTTTCATACTCAAAATCATAGAAGGTAATCGGACCGTACTGCAATCCCTGAAAGGTCGCATTACGTTCTACGACCTTAAAGTTTAGACGTTGTCCTAACCCATTGTTGAAGACACCAGGGTTGAAGTAACCCAGATTAAAATTCGTATTTCCTGTAAAGAAACGGTAGTTATCGAAATCTGGTATCTGGTAACCGTCGGGTGCCATGATGGTAGGAGCCAGGGTTCCAAAGTTGTCCGTCTGACTTTTGTATCCCTCATAATAGAAGGAAGCACCATTATGAGTCAACTTTAATCCGTCGGGGTTCCCAGCTTGGTACTGGTCGCCTAAGATGTGCAGAAATTCATTGTCAGAGCAGGAAGTCAGGTAGTCTGCCAGACTGCTGCCTTTGGCTGGATCTGAATTGATTAGAATCTGGTCATTGAAATTCTTTACGTTACCTCTCAGGTTGTACTTGCACCACCATGTTCCGTTGATATTCACAACCGGCAACCCCCAGTTGAAGCGTCGGATAGTATAACTCTCCGGATGGCTGCCGTCTTTATCTGTAATGATTAATTCGCCGGCCTGTTCTCTTCCGTCTGCTTTCGGGTCATTGGGTTTCCATCCTCCTAACAGACGATAGGTATTGTTACCTTCATCAGTGAGTTTCATCCATTGTGCTTCTTCTTCATCGAATTTCAGCGTAGCAGTTTTTCCTTCCGGTAAAATCAGGCGGGCCAGTTCTCCGTCTACATAGCGGTTGAAGTTACATTCTCCGCTCTGGTCAAATTTTACGAGTCCACTCATTTGTATGGGATTGGGAGCAAATACTAGTACCACTCTGCCGGTTTGTATCTGGCCTTTATGGATATTCAGGTACACATATTCATTTTTGCTGCCTGGCATTTTCTGTTTGCTGGCAACATTAACTTGTGCAACGGGAGAAAGGCCTCTGGAGCGAGTACCAGGAGTGACTGTTACTCCTTCCACTTCTCCAAGGATGCTGACTTCGGCTCCTGTTTCGGCTGCTAAGGTCAGCTGGAAGTTGCTTTCCCAACAAGGAACGAATACAGTGTCACCACGTTCGTTGATGCTTACCCCTTCTGACAACTGTGAATCCTCTTTATCAACCAGTCCCTTGAGTGTGAGGTCAGATTCGGACGAATCACCGCTTTCCCAGTTATCCGTCAGTACTTCTACGTTCAGATTAGCCCCGTTGCCATACACTTTAAGTGTATAAACCGTATTACGCTTCAATGTGGGCAGGGTAGTTCTTAAACGATGCCATCCTCCATTGGCTGTCATCAGAATTTCCACCGCATGGCCATTGGATGTTTGTTCCGGAAGATAGTAAAGAGATTCCTTTTTGTTTTTGAACGGTTGTTCTCCGAAATCTTTTTTCAAGTCGCTTTTTTCGAGGTTTGCCAATAGATTCTTATTACCTGCTTCATTTACTAAACCTGTCAGGGTTATATCTTTTATTACGATACTGTTTACTTCAGCATCTCGAATTGAAGACTCCAGGTCAATACGGGCTACCGTACGTTTTAAGGCAACAGAAAAAGAGGCATTACTTGAATTCAAATCTGCCATTCCGTTCATTAGTACAGATTCCGATGCCATTTCGTCAGAAGTAGCGGTCAAGTTCAGGAATTCGTCCAAAGTGGTGACTTCGTCTGTCAGCTTGGCTTTTGAAACGATGTTTTCACCATTAGCTAGAAAATAGATGTTTCCTTTTATCTGTTCAAGGTCTAGCTTGCATGTTCCTTCATCGTTTACTTGTAAAGATTTGAATGATTCCTTCAGTATCCCGTTCTCAAAGCGATAGGCATTGAGAGTATGTATTTGTTCGCTTGTGTTAGCGCTTGTTTCATTTATCATTCCGGCTTTGGAAAAATTGATAGTTAAAGCTCTGCCTGAGTCTTGTGTGTACTGGATATCTTCCTGAAGGCAGCCGCTTAGTAAAAACAAGCTTGCGCTTGTCAGCGTAAGTATATATTTCATATTCATTTTTCGTCAGATTTAATTTCGTTTATTTGTATCGATGAGGGTTTTGAGCACTGTTCAAGTAACTTTTGGAATCAACAGGCATATTCTGGATATTATTGACATAAAAATTATTCATCAATTTTTCTGCCCATGGTCCATAAGTAAATGAACTGTTGTGTCCGTATCCCATTACATGTCCCAGTTCATGAAACATGACGCTGCAGGCATATGCATTAAAATAGTGTTCAAACCATCCTTGCTGGTAAGCCCCAAATGTACTTCCTCCTCCTAAGCCAATGACTCCGTTTCCGGGGTAAACCAATCCTACTTGCAGAGTTCTGGCAGTCCGCATCTGTTGTAGTACAGCCTCAACTTTTACAGGCTGTTTGTTGTCGTCATACAACTGGTTGGCATTGTCACGCAGAATTTGTTCGTGTTCCGGCATGTCAATCATATAGGTGAAGTTCAGGAAGAGAGCCACTGATTCACGGCAATGTACCGGGCGTATTCCCATCCAGTTACCTACTGGGCCACCGTCTTCTTTTTCCGGGTCTCCGCCATATAAGCCCCAGTAAATATTCCATCCATGTCTGATTTCCTTTAACTTGGCCCAAAACGGATCATCCGATTCAATTTTGAATACGGCATTCGATAGTTCAGTAGCAGTTTTCTTATCAATCTCGATATATCTTCCAGATTCCGTACGACACATTGCCGGGCGTTCTATCAATGGAATTCCTTCATAAAAATCGCAGAATGCTGGAATTGAATCAAAGTAGGCCAAATCAAAATATTCATTGCTTACTTGCGGCAATTGCATTTTTATCAGTACGTTACTCAGCTTACGAGGGGAATAGAAGCGTACGTGCAACTTTCCTTCTTCAGTAGCTGATACCTGAAGCGGTTGTGACGTGTTGAACTTCCGGAGTGAAGGGTTGGTGTACACTTCCTTTGTTTCATCGTCCTGCAAAATGGCTTTGTGTCCTCCTGTATTGTATGCCGCAGGTGTGATGAACATCATTATATCATTATCATCCGGATGAGCCACTACCGATTCTATGTGATGAATGTGATTGCTGCTTAAGGATTTATGCTTGAATTCATGCACCAGACGCCTTTCCTCCTTGCGGTAGTTACGGGTGGAAATTGTGATTTCACCGTTGAGGTTTGCATGCTCACATAGTGGCATGAAGAGGTAAGAAGTCTGCTCATTTAAAGAAATCGGGTCAAGTGTTCCGTTGCTTTCACCGCTCAACTCTCCGCTGCCCGAGAGGGTGGTATAAAAACGCACATCTCCGAATGACAGACCTTTGTCCGTTACCGCATTGCGGACATAAGGATTGTGATAAGTAAAATCGAAGTCTACCCGGCTTACAATTCGTTTTTGAATTATTTCATCTGGAATGGAAGCTGTTTCCTGCATTCCGTCGGCAGTCTGCACCTCTATGACAGAGAAAGGAGTTTGTGAGTAGAAATATTCGGCCTCCAATGGCTTTTGCAAGTCTTCCGGAAAAACCAGCCATTCATCTTGTATGCGTTCAGGAGTATGAACGACTGCTTTATCTTTCGTGGCATTGCCTTGGATTCCTAAAACCAGCAGGCGATAGTTTCCTTTATGAAGTCCTTCGGTATAAATTGTGGACGTAGAAGATTCGTAATAACTCTTGATGTTTTTTACTTTTTCACCGTTTTCATCTACAATGAAATAATGCAGTTCATCGTATGGAGAGGTTTCCTTTTCTGAAGTGCGCGAAGCATTTCCCTCATATTCATCCTTTTGTAATTTGAATAAAATCCCGGATTTGTTTGCAGTAGACGATGAGTCTAATTGTTCTTCCTGGTTACAAGAAACCAATAGCAAAGTGCATAAAAATGCAATAAAAGTAAGTTTTCTCATTTTGTTGTTGTTTTCTCGTTAATTACAATCTTTTTAAACTAATCACTATAACTTTTTCCGTCGAAAAAATAACTAATTAGTTGTTTTACGGTTTAGTTTGTTTGTCTCGTTAATGTTTTTGCCTATCCATGTTTTTAAACGTAATATTTCCATTTTTGTTCAGGTAATTTTAATTTCTGATTATAGTTTGTGTAAATAGAAATATGTATGTGCTTGATTATTAGAAAATTGTTGTGTGAAAATAAAAAAGGATAGCAGTATTGTTTTCTGCTATCCTGAATAAAAGAATGGGATAATAGTAAGAGTAGTTATTGTTGATATGGATGTTGATAGAATGCTTCTGCTCCCGTTCTTTTTAAAGGTTATAGACTTGTCGGATGAGATACATCTGACAGGCTTTTCCTATTTTTGTCCGAGTTTGAAGAGTTCTTTGAGTTTGTCTGGATATACTTCAGACAAGGAAGACGTTTCAACAACTCTTTGTTTTAATATGTTATGATATTCGGTCTTTTTTCAGCGGACCATTTATTCAAACAGAATCTTACCGAAGAATTCCGGACAGTGGAAGCAGGGTTTCGGTAAGTCTATTTTGTTCCATGACAGGAAGTGTGGGGTGTGCTGCAAGTCGCCGCATTTATAGAAATTGGCACGCGCAGTCATTCCTTTGAAACCTTTGAGCTGATGACGGAAAAATGCTTCCTTTGGGATGCAAAGGGCCAGCTGCCAGCTGCATTCGCCCATACGTTCTTCAAAAGGAGCTTTGTCGAGCGAGGTCCAGCGGTCTACTTTTCGGGTGATTTCCAATGGTGCATGAGGTCTGTCGCCCGGTCTTCCGCCGCCGATAAGCAAGGTACCTCCACAGTTGCATTCAAAGTTGTAGTAGATATTTTCTTCCTGGTCTTCGGGAAGCTGGAAGAAGAACTCACAGCAGGAGTCTTCCCATACTCTGCCGTTGTCTTCCGCTGCTACGGCACGTACGCTTTCTTCCTTAACGCGGTAGTTCAGCAAAATGGCATCTCCCGTGTGAGCGATGCGGAATTCCACTTCGGGACGGTAAGGATAGTCCTTCCAGTTTACACAATCGATAGCCTGAAATTCAATATGGTTTTCATTGAGTAATGCCGGAATGTCTTTTGCAGGGACAAGTGAATGTCCTGTAATTTCATGTACATGTAATTCTTTCATGGTGATTTCTTATTTAGTAATTGAATTAATTTATTCTTGCTTGTTCAAGATAATTAAAGCTCCGATAACTCCCGGAATCCATCCGCACAAGGTGAGGATAAAGACAATCAGTACTGAGCCGCAGCCTTTGTCAATTACGGCAAGAGGCGGAAAAATAATGGAGAGAATCACTCTGATTAATGACATTTCTGTATCGTTTTTAGAAATTTGCAGGAAAGTTATTGAAAAGATTCGGAACTGGCAATAATTTGCGCCAGATTCAAAAACATTCTTTGTTTTTAGTTGTTATTTATAATAGAAAAGCATGAAACTATAAACATATCTCTGAACCTGTTCTGGTTTTTATCTCTATTCGTTTCTCTGATGTCTTTATGGCTTGATTCTTTTTTAATGTTTTTATCTTATTAATTATGAAAAAAATAGTTTTTGGAGTTTTAGCTTTGTCTGTGGCAACTGTTTCATGTGTGAAAGATGATTGTGTTCTTAACGAAGAAAAAGAGGGGCTTGTCACTCCTCGTCTGGAATCTCGGCTTGCAGATAATGAGAGTCCTTTATCTGGTATTTTGGAGGCATATCCGTGTAATGCGGGGACTTCCATTTTCTGTGGAAACTATGTAAATGATAAGTTATCTACGTTTTATGGTTTTTACCATATTCAGGATGGAAGTATTTATGGGGACAATAATCGTGAGATTTCACTTCCTGTCGGGCAGTATAATATGGTGTATTGGGGTACTCCACAATATGAAGAACCTATTCATACTACGCCGGCTATCAGGGAACCGGGCTTGTCGATAGGGAGTGATTTGTCTAATCTGTATTTTGAATTAAGAGAGAATTCTTCGGATACAACTTATATTCCAGTGTTCGACTTAGTGTATGGCAGACAGAATGTGAACATTGGTGAAGAAGATTTGCAGGCCAATATGCATAGGGCGGTAGCTGGCTTGAAAGTGATTGTGAAGACTCAAAATAACGGAGTAATCAGTTCGAATGTGGAGAGTATAAAGGTACATATTGGCGGGATTGCGGAAAAGCTGAATCTGTATACTGCCGAGCCGGAAAATAAGGTGAAGACTGTTGCTTTTGACCTGGTTCGTTCTGTCGACAATACGGAGATGAGCAATGCCATGATTATGTTGTTTCCGTCGGCAGCCAATCCTTTGATACAGTTGTTTATTACATTGAAAGATGGAACGGTACATCGGTTGGTGCGTAATCTGTTGTCTACTCTGGAGGCAAACACTCGTTTAACCTTAAATGTGGTGATTGGCAATATTTTTTCAGGGGGAGGAACCGGAAACTTCACAATTGAAAATTGGAATGAAGCCACCGAAACCATTGAATTTCCAATGGTGGATTGAAGAGCAAAAAGGTAAATTCTGAGTTCCTCCTGTCTTAGAACCAAATAAAAAACGAGTGCATCGAAGCAGATACACTCGTTTTTTTATGATACCTCTGAAAGGTATTGTATACAGTAAACTTTACAACTTTCTGTCAAAAAGACCGAACATCCCGGTCCGCAAAGGGGTTACACACTCATTAGCTGAGCATTACGTAACCCCAAATCATCGGGTCTCCCTTGAAGACCTTCTGAATGAAATTCTTCATCGTTTTCATGTTGTTACCCTTTCTTTTTAGTGAATAAAAAACTTTAATACCTTAAAATCTAAAACCTAATCCAAAAATACGTCGTCATCCCGACGAGGTAAAAACAATCTTTTTAAATCCTATAACAATCTTTTTTCCTGGTAACCGTTGAACTTTCGTTCTTGATTACGCTGCAAAGATAGGGCTTTTTTGAATAGAATATATGTTTTATAACATGAAATTTTGATTTTCCGGTGTTTTATTGATGTAAATCAAAAAAACGGCCTTAAACGGACTGCTTGGCAGCGCACTTGGCGCAGATACCTTTTACAATGTAGTTCACCTTTCGGGCAATGAAGCCTTCGGGCAGGTCGATGTGCGGTATCAGGTCTTCGTTCAGGCAGTAGGTGTTCTGGCAGATTTCACAATAGAAGTGGCAGTGGGCCTCTTCTTCGTGGCAGTGTCCGTGGTTGTGACAGATGCAGTATTTGTGTGAGCCGCTGCCGTCGTCTACACTGTGTATCAGGTGGTGCTCGTGAAAGAGCACGAGGGTGCGGAAGATGACCGACTTGTCGATGCTGTCGAGTTGTCTTTCCAACGTGCTCAGGCTGAACGTGTCACTGTTACGGGCAATGGCTTCATAGATGAGCAGTCGGGTAGAGGTGGGACGGATGCCGGCCGACTCTAAAATGGGACTATAGTCTTCAGTTTTCATAAAAAATGGATGCTTATCTGTTGACAGCAGCAAAGATAAGCATCCATTTTGGTAACCTGGTTGTTTTTCAGGCAGGTTTTTAGTCGGCCAGTCCGAGCTTTTTCTTCATGTCCTTGCTCAGGGCATCTTTGTGTATAAGCACGTAGATGGTCTTGGCACGTACGTAGCTTTCCGACATGTTCAGGTAACCGCCGAAGTCATTGCGGTCGGTTCCCCAGGAGTTCTTGGTGATGTAGTACTTCGTGCCGTTCTGGTCTTTGGCAATGCCGGTGAGGTGCATCAGGTGGTCATCGGTTGTCACGAAAGATTCGTATCCTTTCTGGCGGATTTCAGGAGTTACCTTGACTTCCGGACAAGGATATTCAAACTTGAAGGCTTCGTTGAGTCTTTCCTGTGCATCCATACCTTGCCAGCGGGCAAAGTCAGTATCCTTCAGGTCTTCTGTCTTTCCGGTTTCCGGATTGATGGCTACTCCGTGCTTGAAAGAAAAACCTTTTTCACTGACGTCTCCGTCCCAGCATACGGTATAGCCGTTTTTCAGCGCATAGTCTGTAGCTTCCATCATTTCGTCCAGCGGAAGGTTGTACATCTTGGCATGTTCCCAGTTGTCGGGAATCTCTACTTCAAATGCCTGGTAGTAGGGTTTGTGGGTAAAGCTGGTCAGCATGACGTAGTCTTCGGGATGGATGTCCAGGCTCTGTGCGAAGGACTGCGGGGTGTATTCCTTGCCTTTGTAGGTAAACTTTTCAGGCAGTTCGCCCATGTAGATGTCGAACAGGCTCTTGATAAGCTTGTCGTATTCCGGACTGCGCTGGCGCATCTGTACAGCTTTTCCGGCAATGGCTTCCATATAAGAGGCCAGCTCCTTGTGGTTGTGTGTAGGAGAATTGTAGTTGATGCCGCTGTATACTTCTTCCGGCACGATGCCTACCTGAGTAAAAGCCGTAAACCAGCTGGGTGAGATGCTTCCCTGACCGATGTTGCCTTTTCCGTGGCGCAGGTAGTTGTCGTTCAACTGGTTCATATATTTCTGACGGACAATGTACATTTCCGAGAGGTCGAATTCACCTTTTCCCTGACGCAGGAGTTCGGCTTCGATGAAAGAGGTAGTGGCAAAGCACCAGCAGGTACCGGTAGCAGCTTGGTTCTTGACCGGAGTCACTTTCTGGTTGACGACGGTAGTAAACTGGTAGCCTTCGGCCTTAGGCTGTGCCTGAACGGTGGCCGAAGCAAGAAGTAATGCAGAGATAAATGTAACTGTTTTCATATTTTTTCTATGTGTTTTTTACGTGTGTATAAATGAGGAATCAGAATCCGAAACGGTAGTCATTCCAGTATTTGGCGGTCATTTCGTCCCAGCGCAGAAGGGTAGCTCCGATAAAGTCTTTGGTATAGTCGGTCAGATAAGCCTTGGCAGCTTCTTCTCCCTGACTCTTGACCAGTTCGGCATAGCGCTGTTCCACCATCGGCAGTTCTTCCAGTCCTTTTCTTTCAAAATGGAGCAGGTTCTTTTCCAAAATCTTCCGGGCATTTCCCCATCTCACGGTAGCCAGCTTGTTGGCCTGGCGATAGTGCCACAAAGCAGCATCCAGGCGGTAGCGGTGGTTGCCGCAAATCTTGAACATTTCCGGCAGGTCGGTCGTACCGCAGAAGATGGGCACGCGCGGACTCTGTCCGGGGTTGTCCATGCCAAACCAGCAGACACCTCCCACGGCATCTGGAAGCCAGTCGCGCAACTGGATGACGGTAGAGTACGCACATTGCGGCACGGCCACGTTACGGTTGGCAGTTACGGCACCCTTTTGCAGTGTATTGAACAGCTGTACCTCGTCGGTACGCATCCACGGGTTGGCACGCGGGCTGGTAATGGTATCGGTCTTTCCGGTTTTTCTGTCCTTGACAGCCACTTTCAGGTTTTTCGTTACGCTCCATTCTGTACCTTCATACGTCTGGCGCAGGTAAGCCATCACATCGGCATTGCTGATTTTCTTTTCCGGTTTTACACTCAGTGGCAGTTCCTCGTCGTCCATGCTAAGCTTGAGCGACGGAGCCAGTGTGCTCAGGATGAAAAACTCGCGGATGCTGAATGCCTGCATCTTGCCGAAATAGTTCGGACCTCCGTAGGCTTTCCAGAACTTGAACGGTTCCTTGCCATCCCACAGCTTGAGTTTCTTGGCCACGCTGAATACGTTTTCAGATGCCATATAGTTACGTGTATCCTTCAGGTTGAGCGTGCTGATACGTGAGATATTGGCCGATACGCCCACTTCATCGTCGGGGATACGTACGGCAGCCCATACACCGCCAATCTGGTCGGGGCCTTCGCCGAAGATTTCAAAGTGCCATACTTCCTTCGGGTCGGCAATGGTCAGACATTCGCCCGAATCACCGTAGCCGTATTCCTTCACCAGCTTACCCATGAGCTGAATGGCATCACGGGCCGTAGTGCAGCGTTGCAATGCCACGCGGGCCAGTTCTTCAATCATGAACATTCCTTTAGGGTTCCGCAGGGTATCCCGTCCGCTGATGGTCGTTTCTCCCATGGCCAGCTGCTTCTCGTTCAGGCACGGATAAGCCGTATCCAGAAAAGCGTAGGTATGTTTGGCTTGCGGAATCTGTCCTTTCACGGTCAGTTTCGTCTGGTCGTTGACCGATTCCGTGTGCATGCGTCCGTCGTAAATGTTCATCACTGTGTCGTTGGCAAAATCTGCCGCCGGTACTACGTTTACCCACGTACGGTACCAGCTGTCGCAGGTGTGGCTTGTCATGACAGAGCCGTCGGTTGAGGCCAGTTTCCCCACCATGATGCTGGTACAGCAGTCCGGATCGCGCGGCAAAGTCTGTTGTGCCTGTAAAAGCTGAGAGAATGCAACCCCAATAACGAATAAAATGTTACGTATTTTCATGATTTTATATTAAAATGATACTTTTCTGCAAAGGTAGTAAAAAAAGGAGGAAATCGACAAGGGCATAAAGGATAAAAACAGAATTCCGGTGCGTAACGTGCTGGGGTGAAATAAGAGAAAACATCAGTGCGGAGTGCTTCGAAAGCCTTTGCTGTAATTATGTTTCCCTGCCGCGAAACCTATGTTTCCCGGTGCGGAACCTTATGTTTCTCTTGTGGAAAACGTAGGTTTTTGCGGAGAGAAACCTAAATCATGTGGTACAGTTGCTCGTTTATTTCTTGTACGTTTTTCAATCAGGAAAGAGAGGGGAAGGGGCTTTGCTTTTGGAGATAAAAAAGGCCGTCTCCCTTGTTTTGCGGTGGGAGACGGCCTTCTGATTATTTAATTTCGAATTCTTCCTTCATGTCCATTTCCTGGTTGTTCACGTCAAAGAATTTATATTGCAGGAACGCCAGGTTCTGGTTCGGAACGATTTTGATGCCAAATCCATATTTCATTTGCCATCTGCGCTTCATGGACATGAGTCCCTGATTTACGTAGGCAGCGACATAAGGATGAATGTGTAGTGTGAATTTCTTCACTTTCAGCTTGTTGACCATATAGTCAATCTTACTTTCCAATGTATCAGTAAACAGGATGGAAGGTTTGATTTTTCCTTTTCCGAAACATACTGGGCAGTCCTCATCAGTAGTGACATCCATGGCCGGACGCACACGCTGGCGCGTGATTTGCATAAGTCCGAATTTGCTCAGAGGAAGGATGTTGTGCTTGGCCCGGTCTTTTTGCATGTTCTGGCACATGCGTTCGTAAAGTTTCTGCCGGTTTTCAGCCAGGTTCATATCGATGAAGTCTACCACAATGATACCTCCCATATCCCTTAGACGAAGCTGGCGTGCCAACTCATCGGCTGCGCCCAAATTCACGTCGAGTGCGTTCGCTTCTTGTCCGTTGGTCGATTTGGAACGGTTTCCGCTGTTTACGTCCACCACATGCAGTGCTTCCGTATGTTCGATAATCAGGTAAGCTCCACTCTTGTAGGAAACGGTTTTCCCGAAAGAGGATTTGATTTGCTTGGTGATGCCGAAGTTATCGAAAATAGGGAGCTGGCCGGTGTAGCGCTTCACGATGCCCGTACGTTCGGGGGCAATGAGCGCTACATAATCTTTTACTTCGTTGAAAACGGTTTCGTCGTTCACATAGATGTTTTCGTACGACGGGTTGAATAAGTCGCGCAGCATGGCTACGGTACGGCTTGTTTCCTCATAAACCAGTGAGGGCAGTTTGGTGGCCTTCTGTACTTTCGTGATGGTTTCTTCCCAATGTTTCAGCAGGACTTTCAGTTCCGCATCCAGTTCTGCCACACGCTTTCCTTCGGCTACGGTACGTACGATGACCCCGAAGTTCTTAGGCTTGATACTCTGCAGCAATTGTTTGAGGCGTGCTCTTTCCTCGCTGGATTTGATCTTTTGTGAAACGGATACTTTGTCGTTGAAAGGTATCAGTACTAGATAGCGTCCGGCGAACGACAGTTCGCAGGTCAGGCGCGGCCCCTTGGTGGAAATCGGTTCCTTAACAATCTGTACGATGACTTCCTGTCCCTGCTGGAGCACGCTGGAAATGGTTCCATCTTTTTCAATGTCGGGCAGCATGGAAGCTTTCGACATGGGATAGAGCTTTTTCCGGTCGCTGATTACTTGCTTGAGGTACTTCTGGTAAGAATGAAATTGTGGTCCCAAGTCCAAGTAGTGAAGAAAAGCGTCTTTCTCAAAGCCTACGTCTACAAAGCAGGCGTTGAGGCCGGGCATGAGTTTCCGGACTTTACCTACGTACATGTTGCCTACAGAAAAGGAGAGGTTTCGTTCCTCTTTCTGGAACTCTACCAGGTTCTTGTCCTCCATGAGGGCGATAGAAATTTCCTTGGGCTGTACGTCTACTACTAATTCGCTTGTCACTTTGTTACTTGGTTTTTTATTTTTTACTGGGTTACTAATTACACAAAGAACAAACCTGAAAGACTTTTGTTGAGCTTTGCAAGTTTGTTCTTTATTGAAGTCGGACAGACTAACAATTATTTTTTGCTTTTATGTCTGTTCTTTCTTAGTCTTTTTTTACGTTTGTGCGTAGACATTTTATGTCTTTTTCTTTTCTTTCCGCTTGGCATAGCTTCAAAATTTTATTGGTTAATACTAAATGTTAATTATTTTTTTACTGATAGAGTAAATGTTTTTGCAGGTTTGAATGCCGGAATATTGTGTTCCGGAATAATAATGGTAGTGTTTTTAGAAATATTACGAGCAGTTTTCTGTGCTCTTTTCTTTACAATGAAACTACCGAAACCACGAAGGTAGACATTCTCATCTTTCGACAAAGATTCTTTTACTGATCCCATGAACGCCTCAAGGGTTGCTAATACTGTTGCCTTGTCAATACCTGTGTTCTTGGCAATTTCGTTTACAATATCTGCTTTAGTCATTTCGCTAATAATTATTGTTATACGTTATCTTAATTTTTTGGACTGCAAATATATAGCTTTTCTGTTTCTTTCGAAAATTTCTCGGGAATATTTTTTTAGAAAACTCGTGCTTTTTTGAGAGTTACGAGTCTTTTATACAGCTGTATGACCTGGTTTTTCTGATATGTCGGGCAAATGTATTATTTTTGCAGCCAAATTATAGATTGGATGAATTTGTTTGCAACTACAATAATTGACTGGTACAAGGAGAACAAGCGTGACCTGCCTTGGCGTGACACTAAAGACCCTTATAAGATATGGATTTCGGAAATCATTCTTCAGCAGACCCGTGTGGTGCAGGGGTATGACTATTACTGCCGTTTTATGGAGCATTTCCCGGATGTAGAAACACTGGCAAAGGCTTCGGAAGACGAAGTGATGAAGTGCTGGCAGGGGCTGGGCTATTATTCGCGTGCCCGTAACTTGCACGAAGCTGCGCGTACGATTGCCGAAAAAGGAGCTTTCCCCGTGCGTTATGAAGATGTAAGGGCATTGAAAGGGGTGGGAGACTATACGGCCGCAGCCATTTGTTCCTTTGCTTACGACATGCCGTATGCGGTGGTCGACGGGAATGTGTATCGCGTATTGTCCCGGTGGTTGGGCGTGGAAGAACCCATTGATACCGGAGCTGGAAAAAAACTGTATGCTTCGCTGGCCGATGAAATGATGGACAAGTCGCGTCCGGCATTGTATAATCAGGCCATTATGGATTTCGGGGCCTTGCAATGTGTGCCGTCATCGCCTTCCTGCCTGTTTTGCCCGCTTTCAGACAGTTGTGTGGCCCTGCAAAAGAATTTAGTGGACAAACTTCCCTGGAAAGCACGTAAAACGAAAGTGTTAGACCGTTTTTTTTCTTATATTTACGTGCGTGCAGGCGTGCATACATTTATAAAAAGGCGTGAAGCCGGGGACATCTGGCAGAATTTGTACGAATTCCCGCTGATTGAAACGGAACAGGAAGTAGGAGAAGAAGAAATTTTCTCTCTTCCGGCATTCCGGGAACTGGTAGGTAACCGCTCCATACGTATGTTCCGCGTGGTATCGCCTGAGGTGAAACACGTGTTGTCACACCGGGTAATCCATGCCCGATGCTATGAAGTGGAATTGGAAGAGGAAGATGCTGTTCTTTCTGGGTTTCAGCGTGTTCAGATTGACGATTTACATAAATTCCCCGTGTCGCGCTTGATATCTCGTTTTTTTTCGTTACTTTTGAAACCAAATTATAAAAAATAAAATCATGTCATTGAATAAAGTACAATTGATTGGAAATGTAGGGAAAGACCCTGAAGTAAGATATTTGGACAGTGGAGTAGCTGTGGCTACTTTTTCACTTGCTACTACAGACCGTGCTTATACGCTGGCCAATGGCACACAGGTGCCTGAACGTACGGAATGGCATAATATCGTGTTGTGGCGCGGACTGGCTGAAACAGCCGAAAAATATGTGCACAAAGGCGATAAACTGTATATTGAAGGAAAAATCCGTACTCGTTCATACGACGACCAGAATGGAGTGAAACGTTATGTGACGGAAATTTTCGGTGACAATATGGAAATGTTGACTCCGCGTGCTGCACAGCCTGCTGCCCCTGCACAACCGCAGGTCGCTTCGCCGGTTGCCGCTGCTGCTCAGCCTGAGAATAATCCTTCGGATGATCTGCCGTTTTAATCTCAGGCGGTCTTAAATTGATGTTTAATTACAGGTAGATAGAATGGACCCTGACTCGTGTTTGCTCCGCTGGACGGAGCTTTGTAACGGAATTACCGTAATGCCCCTTTCGTTAGGGGCTGCTTTTGCTTTGCTGCTGGCCCTTACGTTATTATATACTTCGGGCTTCGTTTCTGCTTCTGAAATAGCTTTTTTTTCGTTATCTCCTTCTGACTTGAACGATATAGAGGAGGAGAATCATCCTTCTGACTCTAAAATCAAGGCCTTGCTTGATGATTCAGAGCGTCTGCTGGCCACTATTCTGATTTCGAATAACTTTGTCAATGTGACGATTATCATGCTGTTGAACTATGTGTTTGCCAGTGTGATTGATTTTGGAGAGGCAAAAATTCTGGAGTTTTTGATTGTAACGGTCGTATTGACCTTCCTGCTGTTGCTGTTCGGAGAAATTATGCCGAAAATTTATTCGGCACAGCACACTTTACCCTTTGCCCGTAAGGCGGCTCCCGTGGTGACGGTTTTGCGCACCGTATTCTGGCCCATATCCTCCTTGCTGGTTCGGTCTTCTTTTTTCATCAACCGTTTCTCACAGAAGCGGAAAGTCCGGAACTTGTCGGTCAATGAACTTTCTCAGGCATTGGAATTGACAGATATTCAGGAAACACCGGAAGAAAACAATATGCTGGAGGGAATCATACGTTTTGGAGAAGAAACGGCGAAGGAAATAATGACTTCCCGTCTGGATATTGTGGATTTGGAAATACATTCTACTTTTTCGGAGGTATTGAAGTGTATCAATGAGAACGGATATTCGCGTATTCCGGTGTATGAAGAAACGCGTGACCATATCAAAGGAATTCTGTATATCAAGGATTTGCTTTCTTATCTGGATAAGGGTGAGGACTTTAAATGGCAGAACCTGATTCGTCCTGCCTTGTTTGTGCCGGAAAATAAAATGATTGGCGATTTGCTGCGTGATTTTCAAACGAACAAGATTCACATCGCCGTAGTGGTGGATGAATTTGGAGGTACGTCGGGCATCGTAACGATGGAGGACATCATCGAGGAGATTGTCGGAGAAATCAATGATGAATACGATGAGGAAGAACGCACGTACGTGAAATTGACGGAAAACGTGTATGTGTTCGAAGGAAAAACTCTGTTGTCGGACTTTTATAAGATTATCAAAGATAGTGAGGAAGTATTTGAAGACGCCTCTGGAGATGCGGATTCACTGGCTGGTCTCCTGCTGGAACTGAAGGGAGAGTTCCCCGCATTGCATGAGATTATCAATTACCGGAATTACCGCTTTGAGATTCTGGAGATGACTTCGCGTCGTATCCAGAAGGTGAAAGTGACCATCTTGCCTGTGGCTCAGGAAGAAGATGAGGTGAAGGAGAAATAACTATGCCGCTGCTGAAGACTTGGACGGAGGAAAATGGCCGATGGGGAATCTGGCAGGTGACGGAAACGTTGGAGGAACTTTATGCCTGTCTGTCGGACGACGTGGTGCGGCAGGAACTTGAACGCCTGAAGGCTCCTTCCCGGAAAATGGAATACCTGGCAGTCCGTGTGCTACTGAAAACGATGTTGGGAAAAGAAGTGCGGATAGGACATGAGTCTTCGGGGAAACCGTTTCTGGCTGGAGGAGAGTATCATGTGTCTATTTCTCATACGAAGGGATATGTGGCAGTCGGTTTGCATGAGTCTGCCCAGCCCGGCATTGATATTGAGGCTTATGGCGAGCGGGTACGGAAGGTAGAGTCCCGGTTTGTGAGGGAAGACGAGATGCCGGAAAGAGAACGGATGGAGTCGCATGAAGAATTGTATCAGTTGCTCTTGCACTGGTCGGCCAAGGAAACCATGTACAAAGTGCTCGATATGGCAGAAGTAGATTTCCTGCAACACCTGAAAGTGTGTCCTTTTAAACTATCTTCCTCCGGAACGTTTACGGGTGAATCATATCGGAAAGCGGACAAGGCCCGTTTTCTGATTCATTATCTGATACATCCTGAGTTTGTCTGTACCTATTGCCTCAATACCGAGGCTCGTAGAACAAACAACGGATGAGTTTGTTTATGAAAGAAAAAAGATGAACAAAAAATTACGTAAAACAATTCGGCTGACGGCCATTTCGTTAGGAGCGTTACTGACTGTATTCTTGTTGGCCGTAACCATTGTGGTGAATTTTATTTTTACACCGGAAAAGCTGACACCGGTGGTGTTGAATGTAGCCAATCAGTTATTGAATGCCCGTTTGCAGATGAAAAGCGTGGAACTGACCTTCTTTTCTACCTTTCCTCGATTCGGACTGAAGGTGACGGATGGAGTATTGGTGTCTAAAGCCATTAATGATACGTTATGGCAGAAGACCGATTCACTGGTTTCTTTCAAGAAATGTGTGGTAGTGGTGAATCCGGTGGATTATCTGCTGCATGATAAAATCAGCCTGCGCTATCTGGGACTGGAGGATGCGTCGGTATATGCCTTCAAGAACAAGGAAGGAAAAAGCAACTGGGACATCGTCAAGAGTACGGAAGAGACAGTAGAAGAGGATACCACATCGCAGAAGCCTCAGATTCAGGAAATAGACATAAACCGTGTGGCCTTGAAGCGTACGAACGTGACGTTCGACGACAGGGATACAAGGGTATATGCCCGCGTGCAGAACCTGAACATGAATCTGAAAGCTTCCTTGAAGAAAGATTATTCCATGCTGGCACTGGAGTATGACAACGAAAATCTGCTCTTCTGGCAGGACGGACAGTTGCTGGTGAATCACTTGGCTGTAGGACTGAATGCGGATATGCAACTGGACCGTGTTTCCCGTCGGCTTACACTGAAGGATACGGGACTGACATTGAATGGAATAGCCCTCGACTTGTCGGGTACCCTCGGGCGGGATACGATTGGCGGACCGGCCTTGGTAGATTTGACCTATAAGTTGCATGCCCCGTCGCTGGAAACCGTGTTTAATATGATTCCGGAGAGTGTGCTGAAGCGTCAGGAACTCACTGCCAAGGGAGAAGTTACGTTAGAAGGAACCTTGAAGGGGCTTTATGGTAAACAGCAGATGCCGGAAGCCACACTTCACATGAGCATTAATCAGGCTTCAGCGAAGTATGCCGATTTGCCCTACGGTATTGACGACCTGACAGCAGAATTTAGCGGCTACGTTGATTTCATGCGTCGCAAGCCCTCGTATGCCGATTTGAAGATATTCCGTTTCAAGGGAGCTCACACCGATATATTGGCCGACGGAAAAGTGGAAGATTTGTTGGGCGACCCTGACATTACTTTCCATACCCGTTCGGAAATAGACCTTACGGCACTGGCCAAGACTTTCCCCTTGCAGGAAGGAGTGTCGATAGGCGGCCGGGTGGGAGCCGACTTCCGCTTGCATTGTCGCTTGTCGACTATTCAGAAGCAGGACTGGGGGCGTGTTCGTTTGAAAGGAAAGCTGGATATGCAGGACATGTTCTTACGCGATACCAAGAAGAATTTTGAATTTACCAGCCAGGCCGCTCTCCGTTTTATTGGAGAAGATAATCTTGCCGCACAAATGAATATTCGCAAGGCTTCCTTGCGTACTGCGGCTATTTCTGCCGATTTGGATGAATTGAATGCCACTGTCCGGTCTACAAATCCGCAGGATACGACCCGGTTGATTGACGTGGAGTGTAAATTGCAGATGAGTCGCCTGAAAGGAGAGATGGGCGATTCGTTGAAGGTATTCAGCAAAAAGGCAAAGGCTTCTCTGCACCTGCAGCCGGGTAAACTGAATCCGGCCATGCCGAATATAAAGGTGGCTTTGGAGACTGATACACTTTTCTGCCGTATGGGCGGTATGAAAATGGGCATGGACAAGGGAGGCTTTAACTTGACGGCTGAAAAGGTGCGCGATTCAGTATGGCTTTCCAAAGGAATTGTCGGATTCAATCGACTGACTTTAAGGACCCCTGAACTGGCTTTGCCGGTGAGAATGCGCAAAACAGCCGTAACGGTAGGCGATAGAGTCATCACTTTGAAGAATGCCAGTATGCGTATCGGACGTTCCAACTTGACGGCAAGTGGATCGGTTTACGGCCTGTATGCGGCAATGAAGAAAGGAAAAATGCTGAAGGCCAACCTGGAAATTGCTTCCCGCAACCTCGATTGCAACCAGTTGATTAATGCACTAAATTTCCCGCAGGATACGCTTCAGGCAGAGACCGACACGGTATCGTCGGCAGAACCGATGCAGTTGTTTGTCATCCCGAAGAACATTGATTTTGAGTTGAAGACCAACCTGAACAAGGTGACTTACGGAAATATGGTATTTGAAGATGTGAAGGGAGCGGTAGACATTCGCAATCAGGCGGTTTATCTGAAAAAACTGACCATGCGTGGACTGGAAGCAGACCTGGAAACCACGCTGGTATATCGTGCCCGCAGAAAAACAAGAGGCTATGCCGGTTTTGATTTCCGTTTGCGCAAGGTAAATATCGGTAAGCTGGTCGATTTCATACCTTCGCTTGATACGATTGTACCGATGCTCCGTTCTTTCAAGGGAATGGTCGATTTTGATGCTACGGCCGAGGCTGTGCTTGATTCTAACCTGAACGTGAAGATTCCAAGTCTGAAAGCGGCCATGCACATCAAAGGCGACAGTCTGGTACTGATGGATGGAGAAACCTTTGCGGAAATATCCAAGACACTGATGTTTAAGAACAAGAAACGGAATGTGTTCGACAGTATTTCGGTGAACCTGACCGTGCAGGACGGCAATGTGACGGTATACCCGTTCTTGCTTCAGATAGACCGTTACAAGGCGGCTGTGGGAGGAACCCAGGGTTTGGACATGAACTTTAACTATCACATCTCTGTGCTGAAATCGCCGTTGCCATTCAAGGCGGGAGTGAACATTACCGGAAACCTGGACAAGATGAAAATCCGTATCGGAAAGGCGAAGTATAAAGATGCAGTTACGCCTGTGGAAATCCGGAAAGTGGACAGCACGCGTGTGAACATGGGGCAGGAGATTATTCATAGCTTTGAACGCGTGATAAGCCGTACGTACAGAGGAAAACTTCCGCAAGGTGCTGAGTGAGGTAAGTTTGCATATTTATCTGAATAATTGTATATTTGCGAACGAGAGACAGAATTTATACGAGTATTAACACTATTAATTATTAAAATCTTCATTATTTATGTTTAACAAGCATCCTAAAGGTCTGATACCGGCTGCACTTTCTAACATGGGGGAGCGTTTTGGCTACTACATCATGAATGCCGTACTGGTATTGTTTCTTTGTTCTAAATTTGGTATAAGTGAGGAAAAAAGTACACTTATCTATTCATTCTTTTATGCAGGTATTTATCTGTTAAGTCTTGTGGGGGGGCTGATTGCCGACAGAAAGCAGAATTATAAAGGTACAATCATGGCTGGTCTCGTGGTCATGGCTGTTGGATATATTGCATTATCTATTCCTATTACTGCCAATGCAGGTAATACATCATGGTTGCTTACGCTTACTTGTATTGCCTTGTTCTTCATCGCATTTGGTAATGGTCTGTTCAAGGGAAATCTTCAGGCCATTGTAGGTCAGATGTACGATGACCTTGAAGCAGAGGCTGCAAAGAAGGGGGAAAAGGAACTGATTGAAGCTAAGAGCAAGAGAGATTCCGGATTCCAGATATTTTATGTATTTATCAATATTGGTGGACTTATCGCTCCGTTTATCGCTCCTTTGTTGAGAAGCTGGTGGCTGAGTGCACACAATATGGTTTACAATGCTGGTCTTCCTGCTCTGTGCCATGAATATATAGCAAAAGGTGCAGACGGTATGTCGGCTGAGGCTATGGGTAACTTGAACCAGCTGATGTCACAGTGTGTGGGTGAAACTTCCGATATGGCTGCTTCTTGCGCACAGTATTTGCAGGTATTTAATGAAGGTATTCATTATTCATTTGTTGCATCTGTTGCCGCAATGCTTATTTCTTTGATTATCTTCTTTGTGACCAAGAGTCAGTTCCCAAATCCGGGGAAAAAGGAAGCTGCAGCAGCTGTTACTTATACTGCTGAAGAAAAGGCAGCCATGTCTAAGGAAATCAAACAGCGTCTGTATGCTTTGTTTGCAGTGCTTGGCGTGGTTATTTTCTTCTGGTTCTCATTCCATCAGAACGGTACTTCACTTTCACTCTTTGCGAGAGACTTCGTTGATACATCTACAATTGCTCCGGAAATATGGCAGGCAGTGAATCCTTTCTTTGTGATCACATTGACTCCGGTCATCATGATGATTTTCGGTTCTCTTTCAAGAAGAGGCAAGGAAATTTCTACTCCGCGTAAGATTGCCATCGGTATGTTCATCGCAGGTTTGGCTTATCTCTTCTTGTCTGTATATTCACTCATTATGGGTTATCCTTCTGCTGCAGAATATCGAGAACTTCCTATTGACCAGCAGGTAAAGGCAGGTGCATGGGTGTTGATTGTTCTTTACTTCTTGCTTACGGTAGCCGAGTTGTTTATCTCTCCACTTGGATTGTCATTCGTTTCGAAGGTGGCTCCAAAGCATCTTTTGGGACTTTGCCAGGGATTGTGGCTTGGTGCAACAGCTGTAGGTAATCTTCTGTTGTGGATTGGTCCTCTTATGTATAATGCCATTCCTATCGGATATTGCTGGGCTATTTTCATGATTGTATGCCTCATTTCAATGGGAGTCATGCTGTTCATGGTAAAATGGCTGGAACGTGTAGCAAAATAAATTTCTCGAAATAGAATTTACTTGTGGAATCCCTCATGCGGTTGCATGGGGGATTTTTTTATGGAAATATTTTAGGTAAACTTTGGGGGATACTTATGAGAATTCATTATAGCTTAATAAACAAGTGACATTGCTTAATTAAGTGTAAATAAAAATGGGGGAAATGCTGAATCAACCAATATACATTGTTTATTTTTGTATTATTGAAAATTATCTTAGCTCCACGGAGTACGCAGAGCTGAGATAATTTTCGACTTCAGATAACTGAAGTGAAATACTTCGGCTTATAGCCTTGTTGTGAAAAGTCTTCACTTTTTAGTATCTTGGTAGCAAAGATAAATAAGAATATAACAACGACAAAATAAAAATAGAAAATGATATGACTAAGATTTTGGCTTTTGATTTGGGTTCGTCTTCTATAGGATACAGTCTTCGAGATACAGACAACAATGGAGAAAACATTATAGACCAGTTAGTTCTATATGGAAGTATAATATTTAGTCCGGGAATGGCAGATAACGGTGTATCTCGTGCGGCAGAACGAACTAGCCACCGTTCTTCAAGACACTTGTATAGGGTACGAAGATACCGCATCTGGGAAACTCTTGCCACACTTATAGAGTTTGGTTGTTGTCCGTTGTCAAAAGAAGATTTGGATAAATGGAGGACTTATGACAAGAACAATAGACCCACACGCCAATATCCGGTTGATGCTGTGGAGTTTGAAAAATGGATAAGAATGAATCCATACGAACTGCGAGAAAAACTTGCCACCGATCAATTGGATTTTACAAAAGAAGAAAATCGTTTCATGTTGGGACGAGCATTATATCATATCGCACAGCGTCGCGGATTCAGGAGCAGTAAAGGGGAAATCTTAAAAGAGCAGGAGAAAGATATAAATGAGAATCCGGCAGAAGAAATAAGAATAGACTCTGATTTACTGAAGAAATCCGAAGAAAAAAAGTCAAAGAAATTGGTCGCATACATGGAAGAACATTCACTGCCTACGGTGGGGAAAGCATTTGCCAATCTTATTAATGATAAAATAAGAGTGCGTGCCAGTGAATATCAGGCAGTACGTTCTCAGTATAGAGATGAAATAGAATATATTTTCAATTTTCAGAAAGGCTTGGATGCCAACGGAGAGTTTTTCAGACGGATATACAGCACAGGTAATGACGGTACAATCTTTTACCAGAATCCTATACGTTCGCAGAAAGGACAGGTAGGCAAATGCACGTTGGAACCTGCAAAAACACGTTGCCCTATCAGTCATCCGGAATACGAGAAGTATCGTGCATTTTCTTTCATCAACAACATCAAATACCGCAAAAGCATTGACGAGGATTGGCAGACACTCACAGCCAGCCAGAAGATAAAGCTTTACAAAGAGAAATTTCTTTTGGTAAATGACTTTGAGTTTGATGTTATCCGCAAGTGGATTGAGAAAGAGATAGGTTTGCCAAAAGACATAAGTCTTTCAAAAGAGCATGGAACCATTAATTATGATGACAGGACAAATGTTTCTGTATGTTCTGTTTCAGGAAGGTTAAAGTCTGTTTTTGGCGATAATTGGGAGGATTATGTTTATCAGACTGCTAAAACAAGAAAAGATAAAGAAGGTAAAGAGCATACTGTTACTTACACCATAGAGGATATATGGCATGTTTGTTTTTCGTATGATGACGAAGATGCAGTGGTGGGATTTGCCAAGTCAATCGGGCTTGATGCCGCACAGGAGAAGAAGTTTCTGAACCTATGGATGAACATTCCGCAAGGATATGCCATGTTGAGTCTGAAAGCAATACGCAACATAAACAGGTTTTTAGTGCCAAAAGAAAATAATCCGTCATATAAAGGTTATATCTACACTGAAGCAACCTTGTTTGCCAAAATTCCTGATATATTGGGCGAAAAGCAGTGGCAGGAGTCCGAAAGCGATATACTGTGTTCCTTAAACGGATTGATGAATGACGTCAGGGATGAAAACTGTATCTTGAAGATTGTAAACAATCTTATTTCAGATTACAAGGCTTTGGACTATAGAGAACATTTCGCCGTTAATGACAGAAGTTATAAGTTGGATGATTCCGATAGGAAAGATGTTGAAATGCATACAGTGAGTTTCTTCGGCAAAAGTGTGTGGGAAAAGAAACCGGAAGATGAAAGAGAAGAAATACTTGGAAAGGTTGAAGAATTATATCAGAATTTTTTCTCTTCCTCCAAACGGGATTATTACAACTTGCCAAAACTTGGTGACAGGATAAAACTGTATTTATCAAATAAATTCCCCGAACTGCGCTGCTGTAACGAAGATGCGGATTCTCGGTCTCAGTGCAATTGTCATGCCTGTAAAAAGCTGAACCAGTTGTATCATCCGTCAATGGTGGAGTTTTACAGACCTGTTGTCTGCAACGGCAAGAAGCTTCTTGGAAGCCCTGTAACCGGTTCTTTCAGAAATCCAATGGCAATGAAAGTGCTGCATCAGTTGCGCCGTTTGGCCAATGGGCTTATCCAAAAAGGACTGATTGATGAAAACACGCGAATTGTTGTAGAAACAGCCCGTGAACTAAATGATGCAAATATGAGGTGGGCTATTGAGGAATATGACAATATAAGGGAAAAAGAGAATAAGGCTATTATTAAGGCTATTAAGGAAATAAGAAAAGATGATAGTGAAGTCGGTGATTCCATTCTTGAAAAAGCACGTCTACTTATAGAACAAAGTCCTGACTATCTGTTTGATTATATGGACGATGAAAATATGATAGACAAAAGGGGTACAGTAAAGAAGAAAAATTCAGGTTTAATATATGAGAAAGGCGTAACGAAATATCGTTTGTGGTTGGAGCAGGGAATGCAATGTCTTTATACAGGTAAAATTATAAATTTATCCGACCTGTTTGATGAAAATATGACGGATATAGAGCATACTATTCCACAAAGCCGTTCATTTGATAACTCAATGGCAAATAAGACGGTTTGTTTTGCTTACTATAATCGTGAAATAAAGAAAAACAGGATGCCGACAGAACTGGAAGACTATGAGGAAATCAAAAAACGTCTGTTGCCATGGGAAAAGAGAGTGGAGCAACTGAAAAATAGAGTTGAGTTTTGGAAAAAGAAGGCAAGGCAAGCCTTGACGAAAGAAAATAAAGACAAGGCTATCCGGCAGAAACATTTATGGCAAATGGAACTGGACTATTGGAAAGACAAACTGTCCCGTTTCACTATGACAGAAGTGTCTGAGGGATTTAAGCATAGGCAGCTGAATGATACAAGGCTGATTACCAAATACGCATATCATTATTTGAAGTCTGTATTCGGTAAAGTAGATGTGCAGAAAGGAATAATAACGTCTGAATTCCGCAAGATATTTGGTTTCCCGGTAAAAACACGCGACAACCATTCGCATCATACGATAGATGCCACTATTCTTACATTGATACCTGTAGCATCCAGACGGGATGAAATGTTAAGGCTATTTTATGAAATACAGGAGAATAAGAAATTGAATATAGATACCAAAGAAAAAGAAAAGCAACTGGAAGGGCTGATAAAATCTTGCAGGATAGGGAAAACTGTCGGTATCACCAAACATATAGAAAATAATATATTGGTTAAATACGTTTCAAAGGACAGAGCCCTTACTCCTGCCATACGAAACAAAAGGGTAGGTGGAAAGGTCGTTTGGGAAAGGAATGAGAAAGGAGAAATACTTATAGACATTAACGGAAAGAAAATCCCTAAATATAAGCTGACAGGTGATTGCATTAGGGGTGAATTACATAAAGCTTCGTTTTATGGAGCTATCAGGCAATCAAAAAGGGAAACTGAAAAGAAAAAAGAACAGGAAGAAGATGCAAGTTACGAAACATCATACAACGATATTTCGTATGTCATTCGTAGAAAACTTTCTGATTTCAAAGACTTAAACGAGTTGCATAAAGTTATAGTAGATGAACACTTGTTCAATATAATAAAGAAACAATGTGAAGGAAAAGATTTTAAAGATGTTTGCAATGAAGGATTTTATATGCCAAATTGTAATAATCAAATCAGGCATATAAGATGCTATACCTATGATGTAAAGAATCCTTTACATATTAGGCAACAAACCTATTTGTCTAAAAAAGATTATAAACAGACTTTTCATGTGAAAACAGGTGATTTATATGCAATGTGTAGATACCGTAATTTCGATAAGGATGTAAAATATGAGGTCTTAACGTTATCCGACATCAGTATGAACGGTAAGAAAGGTTATGGTATATCAGAAGTTATTGATGATGAATATTACTTGGATGCTATATTGCGTTCAGGAAAGCAAGTAATTCTTTATAAAGATAAGAATGACCTTGGTAATCTTTTGAGAAAACCATTAAACATGAAGTTGTTATCTGAAAGACTATATGTTATTGAAAGATTTGAAGGTAATAATGTTGTTAATTTAAAGAAACATCTCTGTTCCAGACCTTTCAAAGAAACAGGTAGAGGTAAAGCCATTAATTTAAAATCATTTGCCAATGGCCTTCCTGAAAGGATACGACAGAGTATGGTACGATTGAATTATCTTCTTGAAGATGTAGATTTTAAAATTAATCTTGAAGGGAAAATCGTTTTTAGGAATAAGATTTAATATTCAATTGTGATTTTATTATGAAAGAAAAATCCCGCTTGTATGGCGGGATTTTCTATTGAAAACAACCTCATTTAGAATTTCTGAATCTCTGTATAAACTATTGATTTACAATTGATAGTGTGGATTCTGTTGTTCCCAATACTTCAAAGATACTAAAAAGGAAGCAATTCACAACTACGCCCGGTAAACGCTTCGATAGAAACCTGTTGTTCCCAATACTTCAAAGATACTAAAAAAGAAGCGATTCACACTTCCATACCTTTTGATAATTATACTATTTTGATTGTTTTCAATGTTACAAAGGTAATCGAAAATAGTGTAAATTGAAATCTGGCTGTAATTTTAACCCCTCATTGATATTCTTTTTAATGGCAGATAAAATAAGAGAGTCTCTTTAAAGTCTTAGCAACCTCAGTTTATTAATTAAAAAATAGCATGGTTAAATCAAGAAAGTCAAATTTTCAGTACTGCCAAGGAAGTACTCCAGTACTGTCAAAGGAGTACTGCAGTACTTTCAGGGGAGTACTCCAGTACTTCCGCGGAAGTACTGGAACCAGGGAAAATTGTAGTGTTTTAAATACAGAATGTCTTGCCTGGAGTGCTTTATCCTTATATATCTTTCTTCAGCGTAAAGACAAATTCCAGTCCTCCTTTCGGCATGTTCTTGGCGAAGATGGTTCCGCCATGGAACAATACGGCGTTCTTCACGATGGCCAGTCCCAAACCTGTACCTCCTAATTTCCGTGAACGTCCCTTGTCTACCCGATAGAAGCGTTCGAACAGGCGGTTCAGGTGCTCTTCAGGTACTCCCACGCCGGTATCAGAGAAACTGAAGTAGTAGAATTTCTCATCTTCGCGGAAGCAGTTGATGGTGATTTGTATGTCATTACCCGCATAGGCTATGGCATTGTCGGTCAGGTTGCGGAAGATAGAGTAGAGCAGCGAACTGCTTCCTGTCAGTATGACTTCCGACGGGAGCTTGTTCACCACAGTGATATGCTTTTCTTCCAGACCGAGTGCCACCTCGTTCAAAATGTTTTCTACAATCTTGCTCAGGTTTACCTGTTCTTTCTCTACCAGTTCCGGTGCTTCGTCCATTCGGGTCAGCACAGAGATGTCGCGTAGCAGGAAGGTCAGGCGGTTGCTTTGGGCATAGCTTCTTTCCAGGAAGACACGGACATTTTCTTGCGGAATGTTCGGGTTGCTGATAATGGTTTCCAGGTATCCCTGAATACTGCTGACGGGCGTTTTCAGCTCATGAGCGATGTTCTGTGTCAGCTGGCGTTTCAGGCGGGCCTGTTCTTCTTCCTGGGTAATATCGTTGATGGATATTTCGAACGACATATCCTGAAAGATGATGCATTCCACGGTGAACGAGCGTGCGTTCTTGTTGAGGTGCATGGCATACCGCTTTTCCTCTTTGCTGAAATTGCCTTCGTTCCGGTTTAAGAACTCAATGATGGGTTGCAGTTCCGGAATATCGAAAATTTCATTGGTAGAACGCAAATTACGGTCGGATATATTGTTGATGTATTGCGTAAACAGGTTGTTGACCAGGATTTCCTGCCGTTCTTTGGTAAAGACACCCAGTCCTTCGTGTGAGGTCTGAAGGTGCGAAATCAGTTTCTCACGCTCAATGTAGAGAGCTTCTTTCGCCCGGTGCAGGCGTTTGTATATCTTAATGATGTGTTGTGAAATCTCTCCTAATTCGTTCTTTGGGAAAGTTTGCAGGATGTCCATGTCAATCGGTTCGTTCCGGTCGGCCTTCATGGCAAACTGTTGCAGTTTGGTGATGGACTTTCCCAGCTTCCGGGTAAAGCGGTAGAAAATGAAAATCAGTACCAGACAGATAATCAGCGCAAACCATAAATAGCCTGAGTCAGCCTGCAAGTGTTCTGCCAGACTCAGGTTGTAGGGAAGGGCAGACCGTATGATGATGCGGTAGGGAGGATAATAGCGTGCGGAATAAAAATATTCCTCTCCCTGAATGCTTTCCGACTGGCGGCTGATGGAATAGCCGCTTCCATACATGAGTGCGTCTTGCACTTCCTTGCGGGAAGAGTGGTTGGCAAAGCTCTTCCAGTTGGCATTTGTATTGTCGTACACTACTTTCCCTGACGGCTCAATAAGCGTAACCCGCAGGTTGGGCATCATGTGAGTCGTCACATAGCTCTGCATGGAATCAGAGTTGACCCCATGATGATCGGCCAGAAAGTCGCACAGCTGGTTGTTATAGTTTTGCAACTGCGTGTTCAGTAATTCTATTTTGTAAGCTTTTTCGCGTTTGTATTGAAACAGCATGAAGCATACTGCATATCCCAGGAAAAGGAATATGACAGAAAGAAACAGCCTCTGACTGAAAGGGAGGATGCGATAAGAAAATTTTGTCATGATTGTGCCACCGTAATTTATTCACATTCGAAACAGTATCCATAACCGAGACGGGTTACGATACAAGCACCGTATTCACCGATTTTCTTGCGAAGGCGAGTGATATTCACATCAATCGTACGGTCGAGCACATACACTTCATCGTGCCATACTTTCGCCAGAATGTCTTCGCGGGAGAATACGCGTCCCTGGTTCTGCAACAGGAGCAGAAGTATTTCAAATTCTTTTTTCGTTAATGAAATTTCCTCGTTGTTGATGGTTACTTTCTTCTTCGGAATGTTGACCGACAGTCCTTTATAAATCAGCTGTTCGGGCACCTGTGTCTGTACGCCGGCTGTGCGTCGTAACACGGCCTTTACCCTCATGATAACTTCACGCAGAGAGAAAGGCTTTGAAATATAGTCGTCCGCTCCCAGGTTGAATCCGGTCAGCGTATCGTTCTCCGTATCCTTTGCAGTGATGAAAATGATAGGAATATTCTGTGTATCCTTGTTCTTTTTCATCATGCTGGCCATTTTGAATCCGGAAATTTCTCCCATCATCACGTCCAGCAGTATCAGGTTGTAACGTGGCAATTCAAGTTTCAAGGCTTCTTCGGCGGAATTAGCAGTATCTACCATATATCCTTCCATTTCGAGATTGAACTTTAGAATCTCGCACAAGTCTTCTTCATCGTCTACAACTAAAATCCGGTAATCGTTCATGCGTATTTTCTATTAATTAATACAAAATTCAATGTGATTTAGTTTTCGTTACAAAGATGACCCTTTCTTGTTTCGTCCTTATGAAATAGATGTTACATTTAGGTTACAACATGGGCTTGGTAAACTCTCCGGCTATGGAACGGTTCATTTCGCTGCGTATTTCTTTGGGAGTAAGCCCGTGGCCGAGCAGGAACATCAGCTTGGTGAGCACACTTTCCACGGTGGCATCATATCCGCTGATGACACCCGCATCGAGCAGGTGCAGACCGGTTTCGTAACGTGCCATTTCTACCATACCCGTCTGGCATTGTGAAATGTTGACAATGACAATTCCTTTTGCCGTAGCTTCTGCCAGCAAGTGGATGAACCAGGGCTTTTGGGGCGCATTTCCGGAGCCGTACGTCTTGAGCACTACCGCTTTCAGACCGGGCGTGTTGAGCACCGTGCGCACGATGTTTTCCTGAATACCCGGGAAAAGTGTCAGGATAATCACATTCGTGTCGAAGACATAGTGTGCGTGCATGGGCAGGTTGGGATCCACCTTCCGGATACGGTCGTATTCGTACTTGATGTGGATACCGGCTGTAGCCAGTGCCGGATAATTGTAAGAACGGAACGCGTTGAAGTTTTCTGCATTAATCTTGGTCGTACGGTTTCCGCGCAACAAGTGGTTCTCGAAGAAAATGCAGACTTCCGGTACTACGGCAGTTCCGTCCGGATGTTTTGCAGCGGCTATTTCGATAGAAGTAATCAGATTTTCCTTTCCGTCTGTACGTAGCACACCGATAGGCAACTGACTTCCGGTAAGGATGACCGGTTTGCTCAGGTTTTCCAGCATGAAACTCAGTGCGGAAGCGGTATAAGCCATGGTGTCCGTGCCGTGCAGAATCACGAACCCGTCGAAGTTATCGTAGTTATATTGGATGATTTTGACCAGTTTGGCCCACAAGGCCGGCTCCATGTCCGAGGAGTCGATAGGAGGGTTAAACTGGTAAGAGGAAATGCGGTAGTTGAACCGTTTCAGTTCCGGTACGTTCTCCTGAAGTTGGTCGAAGTTAAATGCCTCCAAGGCACCGGTTTCCGGATTTTCAATCATACCGATTGTGCCTCCAGTGTAGATGAGTAATACGGAAGGATAATCTGGTTTTATCATTTGACGCTTCGTTTAGTTTGGCACAAAGATAGCAAAAATATGCTTTGACTGAAAGAATAAGCCGCTAAAAATAGCAGAATGATTAATTATCCTTCGTTTTTTAGCATTTCCAACAGTTTGTCGATGGCCTTTCCGGCATCTTTTTCCTCCTCGAGCAAGGTCACGAATTTGCTCCCGATGATGCATCCGGAGGCGTATGCCGCTGCCGATTCGTAAGTGGATTTGTTGGAGATTCCGAACCCGATCATCCGTGGGTTTCGCAACTGCATTTGCTTGATACGCTGGAAGTAAGCCTGCTTCTGTGCATTGAATTCCTTTTGTGCTCCCGTCACGGCCGCAGAAGATACCATATAGATGAATCCGTCGGTATGCGCATCGATTTGCCGGATGCGTTCTTCGCTGGTTTCCGGCGTGATGAGCATAATCACGTGGATGCCGTATTGTTGTGCAATGGGACGATAGCTTTCCTGGTAATCCTTATAAGGAAGGTCGGGAATAATCACGCCGTCGATGCCGCATGCCTGACATTGCCGGCAGAAATTCTCGAAACCATACTGCATGATGGGGTTCAGGTAGCCCATCAGTACCAGCGGGATGCGGACATCTGTGCGGATTTGTTCCAGCTGGCCGAAGAGCTTGCGGAGCGTCATACCGTTGCGCAGGGCCTGTGTGGCTGCGTGCTGAATGACAGGACCGTCGGCCATCGGGTCGCTGAACGGGATACCGATTTCAATCATCTGTACTCCTTTCCGCTCTAAGGTACGGATGACTTCGGCAGTACCTTCCAAGGTTGGGGTACCTGCACAGAAATAAATGGAAAGCACGTGGTCTTTATGTGTCTGGAATAATTGGTCAATGCGATTCATATCAGTAAGTTTTTTAGAGGTTGTACTTGTTTTGTTTGAAAGAGTAAATAAAGTTAGAGAGGGCAGCCGCATCTTTCAGGCCGGGAGCCTGCTCAAAGCCGCTGTTCAGGTCGATGCCGGCCCAGCGGGGATGGCTGAAATCCAGTAACGCATCCAGGCTTTCAGGCTTCAGCCCTCCGCTTAACAGGAAAGGCGTCTCGCCGTGGTAGTGCGTCAGCATTTCCCAGTCGAAGCTTTTGCCGGAGCCTCCGTATCCGTTGCAGGGAGTATCGAACAGAAAATAGTCGCAGCAGGCGGTATAGCTTTCCGTCGCCAGCAGGTCGTCAGGCGTACGCAGGGCGAAGGCCTTGATGACGCGTATGCCGGTCTGTTGCACTTCCCGGCAAAACTCCGGTGATTCCTTTCCGTGAAGCTGAACGTAATCCAATTGCCATGTTGCTACCCTTTCCCGGATTTGCGAGAGGGAAGCATTGACAAACACTCCCACTTTCTGCACCGTCTCCGGCAGGTATTCCGGTACGCCCGGTACATAGCGGGGAGAACCTTCGTAGTCGATGAATCCCATCCAGTCGGCCCCTGTTTGCTCCACCTGACGGATGTTCTCCGCCTCCCTCATGCCGCACACTTTGACAATCATAAGGCAAGAGCTTGAAGAAAGTCCGACAAAGCCTTTTCCGGTGAAGGCGTTTTCATGAAAGTTTCTCCCATCAGAAATCCCCTGAAACCGGCTTCACGCAATTGCCTGAACGTGTCGGGTTGCGAGATGCCGCTTTCGGATACCCACAGCAGTTCTTTCGGCAATTTCCGGGCCAGGCGGAACGAATTCTCCACATCCGTATGAAATGTGCCTAAGTTCCGGTTATTGACCCCAATCAGGTCTACATGCTCGTGCAGGTAGTCGAGTTCCTTTTCCGTGTGTATCTCCAGCAGGACCTCCATCTCTAACTGATGGGCTAATTTTCCCAGGGCTTTACATTCGTCTACGGTCAGGGCGGCTGCAATCAGAAGCACCACATCCGCACCGGCCAGCTTGGCTTGATATAACTGGTAGGGACTGACGATAAAATCTTTTCGTAGCGCCGGAAGGTGTGTCAGCGGGCGGGCGGCTTGCAAATCTTTCAGGTTGCCGCCAAAGAATTTCGGGTCGGTCAGTACGGAGATGCCGGAAGCACCAGCACGCTCATAGCCGGGGACGATGACGGTCGGGTCTGCCTGTGGAGCAATATCTCCTTTCGACGGGGAGCGTCGTTTAAATTCCGCAATGATGCCCGAGGGCGATGCAGCCAGTGCCTGCTTCAGGCTTTTTGACGGACGGGGAGTGCCCAACTGCTGGATGAGGAAGTCTTGAGATACGGCTTCTTCCTGAAGGGCAATTTCTGTGTGCTTATGGGCCACAATGGTATGTAAGATATCAGTAGTCATCATTCGTTTATTGGTTAAGGGTAAGGAACTTGTGTAGAGTGGCCAGGGCTTTTTCACTTTCGAGCGATTCTTTGGCCAGTGCCACGCATTCTTCTATTTTCTTCTGAGGCTCCAGTGCTTGGATGGCAAATGAGGCATTGATCAGCACACAGTCGGTCTGTGCCTTGCTGCCCTCATTATGCAGCACCCGGTCGAAAATGGCGGCTGCCTCTTCCGGGGTGTTTCCTCCGTAAAGTTCTTCCTGGCGTGCCATGGAAAAACCTAATTCCGAGGGACGATAGATGGTTTCGTAACGGTTGGTCATCACCTTGAATTCGTCGGTCAGTGAGATTTCATCGTATCCGTCCAGGTTGTTGACCACGGCAAACTGGATACCGAGCTGCTGGAGCGTGTTGGTGTAAAGCCGCATCTGTGGGAGGTCGGCCACTCCTAACAACTGGCAGGCCGGATGGCAGGGGTTGACCAGCGGACCTAATAAATTAAATAAGGTACGTACTCCTAATGCCTTCCGTACGGGAGCCACGGTTTTCAGGGCTGGATGGAAGAGGGGAGCGTGCAGGTAAGCCATGCCGCATTGTGCGATGGAACGTTTCAACTTGTCCGCGTCGTTTGTGAATTTTACGCCGTAGCGTTCCATCACGTTGCTGGCCCCGCTCACCGAAGTGGCTCCGTAATTTCCATGCTTGGCTACCCGGTAACCGGCTCCGGCCACGACAAAGCAGGCACATGTGGAGATGTTGAAGGTGTTTTTCCCGTCTCCTCCGGTACCCACGATGTCAATGGGATGAAATTCATGCAGGTCGACGGGCACGCAAGCTTGAAGCAGGGCATCGCGGAAGCCGACCAGCTCGTCCACTTTGACCCCGCGCATCTGGAAGGCGGCAAGCAGGGCGGCTGTCTGTGCTTCATTCATCTCACCACCGGTCATTCTCTGCATCAGCGTGCAGGCTTCTTCGCGTGTCAGCTCTTCGTGGTGGAATATCCGTTTCAGTATTTGTTTCATATTGTGTATCTAAGTTTTATGAGTGAGAAAATAGGGTTTTCTTTATTGATGGTGTATCCAGTTGCCCAGCATCTGTTTTCCTTCGGGAGTGAGAACGGATTCCGGATGAAACTGCACGCCTCGCACATCGAGTGTGCGGTGGCGGAGTGCCATGATGTATCCTTCTTCACTTACGGCGGTTACCTCCAGGCAATCCGGGAAATCTTTTTGGTCGACTACCCAGGAATGGTATCTTCCTACCTGTACGGTAGAGGGAAGTCCTTCGAACAGATAGTCCGTCGCAGTCAGACTGACGGGACTTTGTATGCCGTGGAACACCTCATCCAGGTTGGTCAGTTTTCCTCCGTACACTTCGCCGATGGCCTGTTCGCCCAGGCAGACTCCCAATATCGGTTTCTTTCCGGCATACCTGCGGATGACATCCAGCAGCAGGCCGGCTTCTTCCGGAACGCCGGGACCGGGCGACAGCAGAATCTTGTCGAATTCCTCCAGTTCTTCTAACCGGAACTGGTCGTTGCGTTTTATGGTGACTTCTGCTCCTAGTTCTTTTATCGCATGACTCAGGTTGTACACAAATGAGTCGTAGTTATCAATGATGACAATTTTCATGGTGTGTTATATTTTTTCGGCCAGGAGAATGGCTTTTTTCAAAGCTCCCAACTTGTTGTTTACTTCTTGTAGTTCATTGTTCTCGTCACTTTTGGCTACGATGCCCCCTCCGGCTTGAAACCAGAGCTCGTTGTTACGGCTCACGAAGGTGCGGATGGTGATGGCCTGGTTCAAATCGCCGTTCAGTCCGATGAAGCCGATGCAACCTCCGTAAGCCCCTCGGTTGTGCGGCTCTATTTCACTGATGAGCTGCATGGCCTTTACCTTGGGAGCTCCGCTGAGAGTACCGGCCGGAAAGGTATCGATGAACGTTTTAATCGGGTCGGCTTCCTTGTCCAGTGTGCCGCTTACCCTGCTCACTAAGTGAATCACATGGCTGTAGTATTGCGGCTGTTTGTAGAACTCCACGTGCGTGTCGTGGCAATTTCGGCTCAAGTCATTCCGTGCCAGGTCTACCAGCATCACGTGTTCAGCATTCTCTTTCGGGTCGGCCAGCAGGGCTTCGGTCAGTGCGGCATCCGTCTTTTTGTCTCCACTTCTGCGGGTAGTGCCGGCAATGGGGTCAATGGTGGCCTTTCCCACTTCAATCTTGCAATGCGTTTCTGGAGAGGAACCGAAAATCCGGAAACCGCCGAAATCAAAATAGAACAGGTAGGGTGAAGGATTGATGCTTCTCAACGCCCGGTAGAGGGTGAAATCATCGCCTTCATAGCGCTGGATGAAACGGCGGGAAAGCACAATCTGAAACACGTCGCCTCTCTTGCAGTGGGCAATGCCCTTGCGGATATTGGCCTTGTGCTCCTCGTCGGTCAGCGTACTGGTGGTGTCGCCCGTTGTCCGAAAGGCGTAGGTGGTGTAGTTGCGGTTCAGTACCGCCTTCTCCACTTCGTCAATGTAGCTCGGCTCGTCGTTGCCCTGCAGCTCCACCAGCACCATCTCGCTCTGGAAGTCGTTGAACACAATCAGGTACTTGTAGAGAATGTAGAGAATCTCCGGCGCATCGTTCTTCGGGTCGCTGCTGTCTTTCACCGGAATTTGTTCGAAATAGCGGATAGCATTGAACGTGGTGTAGCCGTACACTCCTCCGTAGCGGGCATATTCTCCTTCCACCTGAAACTGTCTCAGGAAATACTGAAAAGCATCTTCCACCTGGAAATCGGGAGTGAGTGGACGCTCTTCACGGCTTTTATCCGGAAAGACCGTAGTCACGATTCCGTGGTTCACGGAGAAACTGGCAATGGGATTCAGTCCGATAAAAGAGCGGTTGTTTTCCACTCCGTGGTAATCGGAACTTTCCAGCAGAATACTTTGCGGAAACAGGTCGCGCACCTTCAGGTACGTGCTCACGGGCGTATGCAAGTCGCCGGGCAGCGTTTTGTAGCAGGTGGTATAAGCAAATTTCTTCATGTTTTTTCTCGTTTAAAAAAATTCAGGGTTGTTTTTGTATTTCAGATAAGTGTCAATGTCTTTGTCGCCTCTTCCCGATACGGTCACCACCACGATGTCCGAGGGCTGGAACTTCACTTTCTCCAGTGCTCCTAAGGCATGGGCCGATTCCAGTGCCGGAATGATGCCTTCCAGCCGTGTCAGTTCAAAGGCAGCCCGCAGGGCTTCATCGTCATTGACTGCCAGCACGGTGGCTCTTTTCTGTGCGGCTAAGTTGGCATGCATGGGACCGATGCCGGGGTAATCCAGTCCGGCCGAAACGGAGTACGGTTCCAGAATCTGTCCGTCTTCATCCTGCATGACCAGGGTTTTGGAACCATGAATGATGCCCAGCCGGCCCAGCTGGATGGTAGCAGCCGACAATCCCGTTTCCACTCCCTTTCCTCCGGCTTCCGCTAAGATAATTTTCACCCGTTCATCGTCCAGGTAGTGATAGATGGTTCCGGCAGCATTGCTTCCTCCTCCCACACAGGCCATCAGGTAGTCCGGATAGTCACGTCCTTCGTGTTCCATCAGTTGCTTTTTGATTTCCTTGCTGATGACCGACTGCAAGCGGGCTACCATGTCGGGGTAGGGATGAGGCCCCACCGTGGAACCAATCACATAGTACGTATCCGCCGGGTGGCAGCACCAGTCGCGTATGGCTTCGTTCGTGGCATCCTTCAGGGTCATGTTGCCCGAAGTCACGGCTTCCACCCTGGCCCCTAACATCTGCATGCGTTCCACGTTTACCCGCTGCCGTTCCACGTCGGTCTTTCCCATGTAGACCACACATTCCATTCCCATCAGGGCGCATACCGTAGCCGTGGCTACTCCGTGTTGTCCGGCTCCTGTTTCGGCGATGATGCGTTTCTTGCCCATTCTCCGGGCCAGAAGCACCTGGCCGATGGCGTTGTTGATTTTGTGCGCTCCCGTATGGTTCAGGTCCTCCCGTTTCAGGTAAATCTTGCATCCGTATTTTTCCGACAAGCGTGGGGCAAGGTAAAGTGGTGAAGGACGTCCTACGTAGTCCTTGAGCAACGCATCGTATTCTTTCTGGAATCCTTCGTCTGCCAGCACCTTGCGGTAGGCATTGCGTAATTCTTCCACACAGCGATGGAGAATTTCCGGTATGTAGGCTCCACCAAAATCTCCATAAAATCCTTCCTGGTTTACTTGATAAGTTTTCATGAGTGTACTTGTTTGCATTAGGGTGAAAAAACAAAAAGGGCCGTCGTAAAGTTACGACAGCCCTTCTGTGATACTATTACTATTGAGGTATATACATGCGACTGAGTTCCCTTACGACCTTTGGAGTTGTAAGCGGCGCCACCAGAAGAATGTATTTACCGTAGAAAGATTCATAATGTTATTTTTCTTGTTTTTTTATTGTTTCACTCGCAAAGGTAACCATTAATATGAAAACGCCAAATAAATGGGTGGAAATTTTTCAATTTTTCCTATCTTTGTTCCACATTTTAAATCTTACTATATAATAAGGTATGGAAGAGTTTCGACTGGACGGTCTGACCGTCAAAGAACATCTGCTGATACTGGCGGAAAAGGGAAACCGCAAGTTTACCGAGGGACTTCACCCGGGGGTGGAACATGTGTTGGGCATTCGTTTGCCGGCGTTGCGGAAACTGGCTGCAAGGATTGCCAAGGCAGACTGGGAGCGCTACTTTGATACAGCCGACGGCTTCTACATGGAAGAACGCATGCTGCAAGGCATGGTGTTAGGCTGCATCCGGCCCGACGAGGATGTGGAAGTCTATCTTCACCGTGTGACACGTTTTGTGTGGATAATCAACAGCTGGTCGGTGTGCGATACGTTTAAGTTTGGAGGAGGAAAAACTTTTATCCGCCGTAATGAGGTGCGGCTTTGGGAATACCTGAAAGAATGGATGAAGGCATCGGGCGAGTATGAGGTACGTTTCGGCGTGGTGATGGGAATGAGCTATTTCCTGGATGAAGCCCACCTGGAGGAGTATCTTTCCCTGCTCGACGGGATTCGTCATGAGGGATATTATGTACGCATGGCTGTGGCCTGGGCACTTTCATTCTGTTTTGTCAAGTTTCCAGAACAGACCATGGCTTTTCTGCGGCATTGTCATCTGGACGATTTTACTTTCCGTAAGACCATTCAGAAAATTGGTGAGTCTTACCGTGTGAGTGAAGACATGAAAAAGGCTGTCAGGGTATTGAAGCGCTGACAGCCTTTGCCGTTATTTAGGCAGCTTGCTTATTTCATGATAAATTTCACGGCAGCCCAGTTGTGCTTTTCGCGGTGATGCACGTATTCCATGCCCAGACTCTCCGCTTTTTCGCGCAGCACCGGAATGTCTTCCGTGTAGAATCCGCTGATGTATAGTTCCGAACCTTTCTTCATGCAGGCCGCATAAGCCGGCATGTCCTGCAGCAGAATGTTGCGGTTGATATTGGCTATCACTACATCAAAAGGTTCTCTTCCGTTCAGCAGGGAAGCATCTCCCAGTTCCACGGTGATATTGGAAATGCCGTTCAGGGCAATGTTGTCGCGCGAGTTGTTCACACACCAGTCGTCAATGTCGATGGCAGTCACCTTTCCGGCTCCTCTCATGCTGGCCAAGATGGCCAGGATAGATGTGCCGCATCCCATGTCGAGCACCGATTTGCCTTTCAGGTCAGCCTCTAACAGTTCTCCTAAGATAGAGCTGGTGGTTTCGTGGTGTCCGGTACCGAAAGCCATCTGCGGATTGATAACGATGTCGTATTCGGTCTTCGGGTAATCCTTGTGGAAGGTACTGTGAATCACGCAGCGGTTGTCGATGACGATAGGCTGGAAGAAATTCTGTTCCCATTCCTCGTTCCAGTTCTTGTCTTCCGGCTCCGTAATGGAGTAACTGATGCTTGCGCCGGGTATCGGAAAATCTTCCACCACTTGCTTGAGCGCGGCCTCGTCGAACTGGCTCTGCTGGATGTAGGCCTTCATGCCGTTTTCACATTCCACGAAACTTTCAAAACCGATGTCGGCTGTCAGTCCCGATAATACATCTGTGATAGTTTCATTGCACGGCTGTGCGGTAAAGGTCACTTCAAAATATTTCATACGTATGCGAGTTTAATAGAATGTCAGACAAATGTACGTAAAATCATTGATATTATAATGCTTGTTAGCTAACTTCTTTTACTGCTAAAAAATGTGTCGATGAAGGGCTTTTTTGCAGAAATATGTTTGCCATATTGAAAAACTGTCTAACTTTATGTTTTGAATCATAAACCTATGAACAAGTAAATGCATGTGATAATGAAAAACACATTCCGTAGGCTGCAATGTGGTATTCTCGCTGTCGCGTGGCTTTTGGCCGGATGCAACAGCGATGTTTTTATTGACAGATTCCTGTCGGCAGAACCTTCCGTGTCTTTATCCGAAACAGAAAAAGAAGTAACTGTTTGCTTTGAGGCAGACAACTGGGATATTTTAGGGATAGAAAGCCTGAGGGAAGGGGTTGCAGTGTCGGCCACAGATCTGGAAGGGAAAAACTCCAAATATCTTCCTTTTGAGGAGGGAGAAACCGGAATTGTGTATTGCAAGAATGCGTTTCTGGATTTTCGTGTGGAAAAAAGAAACGGCAGTGAATTGCATTTTATTTCCGGCGAGAATCTCTATGACCAGCCGTTTGAAACATTTGTCAGGGTGGGCAACCGTTATGAGGAGAAGGTGATTCGCGTGTCTTTTTCTCCTACCCGTAAATATCAGATAGACAGTGTGGCATACGACTGGAGTCAGTTTTCTTCCTCCGATTACATGCTGGAACCCGTAGAACAGGTGGAAGTGAATACCCTGGATGCCAGTAGCCCTGCCACAGTGTATTTTTATCCTTATAAAAATTCAGCCCGTATCGTGGAGTTTTACATGGAGTATGGCGGCTGGGGAGGAGATGAAAACGATTTACGGAAGTTGCTGGGCGATGCTGCTTCCCAGGTGGAGATTCCGGATATAGTGAACGGTACACCGGGATTGTATGGCACAAAGGTCTCTTTCCGTCATCAGGCACAACGGCTGGATGCGGGGCTCGACAAGGAATTGAAGGTATCGAAAACGGTAGAGGCAGGCAAGCACGTACGTCTGGAAGTATATAATGGAATAGAGCAGTATCACGTACCTTATAAAGCCTATCTTTCCAACTCGCTGACCGGAAAGAAATTAGAAATCTCCGGTACGCTTTCCAGCAAGAAACCGTTTAATTATTTAATCATTCCTATTGCAATTACCGATGAAGATAAATAGACTTGCACTCAGACTGTGCATGTGTGCGCTTGTGTTGTTCCGTGCACTTTCTCTCTATGCCGATGGCAAGGACAGTATTTCCCGGAAAATGATTCACGTGGCAGGCATTGACGTCAAGCCGGCTTATGTTTTTCCCACGCATGAGTTCTTTGCCGGAAACAATGCCACGTTTTCTCCCATCCGGAAAAACCTGTCGGTTCATTTGAAATACGGGTTCAAGTTTGCGCCGGATACTTATTTCGGCCGAATGTATCCTCATGCCGTACAAGGAATCGGGGTGGGGTATAACACGTTTTTCCATTCTTCCGAACTGGGAAACCCCTGGTCAGTGTATGCCTTTCAGACCTCGCGCATAGCCAGTCTGACTCCCCGGTTGTCACTGGATTATGAATGGAACTTCGGAGCCTCTTTCGGATGGAAGAAGTATGATGCGGAATCGAATCCCTACAACAGGGTGGTAGGTTCCAAAATGAATGCGTATATTCACTTGAGTTTCCTGTTGAACTGGCAACTGGATGCGCAGACAAATCTTAGGGCAGGAATCGGTGCGACGCACTTTTCAAACGGGAATACCGGTTATCCCAATGCCGGGGTGAACACATTCGGAGCCAGTATCGGTCTGACGCGCTATTTCGGAGGAACGTCGCGTGCCGCGTTGTCAGATGGTTCTTCCGGCTTTGTTCGGCGTCCGCCTTTCAGGCCCTATGTCAGTTACGACCTCATTGTGTACGGAGCCACCCGTAAGAAAGGCGTGTTTCCGGCAGAGGGAAATCCTGTGCTGGTGCCCGGCTCATTTGGTATTCTCGGACTGAATTTTACGCCGATGTACAACTTCAGCCGTTACTTCAGAGCCGGTGTGTCGGTCGATGCACAATACGATGAAAGTGCCAACATATCCGGTTACATAGCCAATAGTGTGGGGCAGCCCGATGCGGAGACCATCAAGTTCTATCGTCCTCCTTTCCGCGAACAGTTTGCTGTAGGGCTTTCCGTGCGGGCAGAAGTTGTGATGCCGATATTCTCTATCAATTTAGGTATTGGTCGGAATGTTATCTGCAAAGGAGCCGACACCGATTCATTCTATCAGATACTGGCTTTGAAAACCGATATCACCAAGAACCTCTTTCTGCATGTGGGGTATCAGTTGCACGACTTCAAGGATCCCAACAACCTAATGTTAGGGGTGGGGTTCCGATTTAATGCAAAAGGAAGGGAATGAGCATCCCTTCACTTTCTGCTTATTGTACAGCTTTTAAAGCCGCTTCGTAGTCCGGTTCGTGGGAAATGTTTTCCACCAGCTGGGTGTAGCTTACCTTTCCGCTCTCGTCCACTACAATGACGGCACGGGCCATTAAACCTTCCAAGGGTCCGTCGGCTAGCTGGAGACCGTAGTGTGCGACAAAATCACGGCTGCGGAATACGGACAGCGGAATGACATTGTCCAGCCCTTCGGTAGAACAGAAACGTGACTGTGCGAAGGGCAGGTCCATGGATAAGCATAACACGACCGTGTTTTCCAGCCCTGCGACCCGGGCATTGAATTGCCTTACGGACAAGGCACATGTTGGAGTGTCCAGACTGGGGAAGATGTTCAGTATTACTTTCTTTCCTTTGAAATCGGATAAACTTACTTCTTCCATCTTTGCATTGACGGCGTGAAAATCGGGTGCTACCTGTCCCACCTGAAGCATTGGACCGGATGTGTGTGCTTCTACTCCGCGGCAAATTACGGTTTCACCTTTTTCACTCTGCAGGTCACGGCTTGGTACTCCTGCGGCGGCACGAACCGGTATCAGTCCCACCATCCATATTGCCACCATCCATAAAATTGTACTGATTTTTTTCATATAAAAATAGTAAAGGGTTAGGGCATTAAAGGTAAGGAGATTTTTTGAAAAACAAATATAAGGGTTGTTATGAATGCTCAAGCAAAAAACGACGCTAGATAAATTGTGCATATTCGGCCTTTCATTTTAATAGGTTTATTTAAGTTTATAAACTATGCTATCCGGCAGTATTTTTTTCTTATTTCTTTTATATAACCTTTTTTTCTTATAAATTTGCAGCCTAAATTTGGGAGGTTACTTCCTGAATGATTAGAAATTAGATAAAAACCACATAATTATGAGTAAGAAGTTTACTGAATATTCTCAGCTCAACTTGTCAGAAATAAACAAGGAGGTGCTGAAAAAATGGGATGAAAACGATGTGTTCTCTAAAAGTATGACAGAACGTGAGGGGTATCCTTCTTTCGTGTTCTATGAAGGTCCTCCCTCGGCTAACGGTATGCCGGGTATTCACCACGTGATGGCACGTACGATTAAGGATACATTCTGTCGTTTCAAGACCATGAAAGGTTTCCAGGTGAAGCGTAAAGCTGGATGGGACACACACGGACTTCCAGTGGAACTGGGAGTAGAAAAAGCACTTGGAATCACCAAAGAGGATATCGGTAAAACGATTTCGGTGGCAGATTACAACAAGCATTGCCGCACGGATGTCATGAAGTTCACTAAAGAATGGACTGACCTTACCCATAAGATGGGTTACTGGGTAGATCTGGAAAATCCGTACATTACCTACGATAACCGTTACATTGAAACTTTGTGGTGGCTGTTGCAGCAGCTTTACAAGAAAGGTTTGCTGTACAAGGGATATACCATCCAGCCGTATTCTCCGGCAGCTGGTACAGGCTTGAGTTCGCATGAGTTGAACCAGCCGGGATGTTACCGCGACGTGAAAGACCTTACCGTGGTAGGTCAGTTCAAGATGAAGAATCCGAAGCCGGAAATGGCAGAGTGGGGTACACCTTATTTCATTGCATGGACCACTACTCCGTGGACATTGCCTTCAAATACGGCACTTTGTGTGGGTCCAAAGATTGACTACGTAGCTGTTCAGACTTACAATGCCTATAATGGAGAAAAGATGACGGTGGTACTTGCCAAACCTTTGCTCTATACGCATTTCAATAAAAAGGCAGAAGATATTGCGCTGGAAGACTACAAGCCGGGTGATAAACTGATTCCGTTCAAGGTGGTAGGCGAGTACAAGGGTACGGACCTGGTTGGCATGGAATACGAGCAGCTTATCCCATGGGTGAAACCAGTGGAAGCTGCAGAAGACGGTTCCTGGAAAGAAGCTTCGGCTAAAGCTTTCCGTGTAATTCCGGGTGATTATGTAACTACAGAAGACGGTACGGGTATCGTACACATTGCACCGACATTTGGTGCGGACGATGCGAACGTGGCTCGTGCGGCAGGTATTCCTTCTTTGTTTATGATTAACAAGAAAGGCGAGACTCGTCCGATGGTTGACCTGACCGGTAAGTTCTACCTGATGGAGGAACTGGATGAGGCTTTCGTAAAGGAATGTGTCGATGTAGAAAAATATAAGGAATATGAAGGTCGTTGGGTGAAGAACGCATACGACCCTCAGTTTACTGTAGACGGAAAATACGATGAAAAGGCTGCACAGGCTGCTGAATCACTCGACGTATATATCTGCATGATGCTGAAACAGCAGGGACTGGCATTCAAGACTGAAAAGCACGTGCACAACTATCCGCACTGCTGGCGTACCGACAAACCGGTGTTGTACTATCCGCTGGATAGCTGGTTTATCCGCTCTACTGCTTGCAAGGACCGTATGATTGAGTTGAACAAGACCATCAACTGGAAACCTGAATCAACTGGTTCCGGACGTTTCGGCAAGTGGCTGGAAAACTTGAATGACTGGAACTTGAGCCGTTCGCGCTACTGGGGTACTCCGTTGCCTATCTGGAGAAGTGAGGATGGCGAAGAAATCTGCATCGGTTCAGTAGAAGAACTGTACAACGAGATTGAAAAGTCTGTTGCTGCTGGCTTCATGACTGAAAATCCGTATAAGAAATTAGGATTCCAGCCAGGTGTATATAACAAGGAAAATTACGATAAGATTGACTTGCACCGTCCGTATGTGGACGACATCATCCTGGTATCTGCTTCAGGCAAACCGATGAAGCGTGAATCAGATTTGATTGACGTATGGTTTGACTCAGGTGCCATGCCGTATGCACAGTTGCACTATCCGTTCGAAAACAAGGAACTGGTAGATTCACGCAGCTACTATCCGGCCGACTTCATCGCGGAAGGTGTGGACCAGACTCGTGGATGGTTCTTCACATTGCATGCTATTGCTACAATGGTGTTCGACAGTGTGGCTTACAAGAACGTGATTTCAAATGGTTTGGTACTCGACAAGAACGGAAACAAGATGTCTAAGCGTCTGGGTAATGCCGTAGATCCGTTCGGTGCAATCGAGAAGTTTGGTTCTGACCCGTTGCGCTGGTACATGATTACCAACTCTTCTCCATGGGACAACCTGAAGTTCGATACTGACGGAGTGGATGAAGTACGTCGTAAGTTCTTTGGAACATTGTATAATACTTACTCATTCTTTGCACTGTATGCCAATGTAGACGGCTTTACATACGCTGAAGAAGATGTGCCGATGAATGAGCGTCCGGAAATTGACCGTTGGATTCTTTCACTGTTGAATTCATTGATTAAGAATGTGGATGCTTGCTTTGCCGATTACGAACCGACAAAGGCTGGCCGTCTGATTACAGACTTTGTAAACGATAACTTGAGTAACTGGTACGTGCGTCTGAACCGTAAACGTTTCTGGGGTAGTGCCATGTCAACTGATAAGTTGTCTGCTTACCAGACCTTGTACACTTGCCTGGAAACGGTAGCTAAGCTGATGGCACCGATTGCTCCGTTCTATGCAGACCGTCTGTACATGGATTTGATTGCGGTGACCGGACGTGACCAGGTAGTATCTGTTCACCTTGCCAAGTTCCCGGTAGCCGATGAAAACCTGATTAATGCAGAACTGGAAGCTCGTATGCAGATGGCACAGGATGTGACTTCTATGGTATTGGCTTTGCGTCGTAAGGTCAACATCAAGGTTCGTCAGCCGCTGCAGTGTATCATGATTCCGGTGGTAGATGAAGCGCAAAAGCAGCATATCGAAGCCGTGAAAGATCTGATCATGAATGAGGTAAATGTGAAAGAAATCAAGTTCGTGGATGGTGCGGCAGGCGTACTGGTGAAGAAAGTAAAATGTGACTTCAAGAAACTGGGTCCGAAATTCGGAAAACAGATGAAGGCTGTGGCTGCAGCTGTGGCAGGTATGTCGCAGGAAGCTATTGCTGAACTGGAAAAGAACGGAAGTTACACCTTCCAGCTTGACGGAGCAGATGCGGTGGTAGAAGCTGCTGACGTAGAAATCTTCAGCGAAGACATTCCGGGATGGCTGGTAGCCAACGAAGGTAAGCTGACTGTAGCGCTTGAAGTGACTGTAACCGATGAACTGAAGCGTGAAGGTATTGCTCGCGAACTGGTGAACCGTATTCAGAATATCCGTAAGAGCAGCGGTTTTGAAATTACTGACAAGATTGCTATCGTGCTGTCAAAAAATTCAAATACCGATGACGCGATAAATGAATATAATACTTATATTTGCAACCAGGTGTTGGCTAACTCACTGACACTGGCTGATGAAGTGGTTGACGGTACCGAACTTAACTTTGATGACTTCTCGTTGTATGTAAATGTAACGAAGCTGTAATATGAACCCATCCACCCGGCTTTAGTCGGGTGGATACTATTATTAACTTAAAACTTAAGCACTATGGCTGAAAAAACAAGGTATTCTGACGCAGAACTTGAGGAATTCCGCGCCATTATCATGGAGAAACTTCAGCTCGCGGAACGCGACTATGAGAAACTGAAAAGTAGTATAATGAACACAGATGGTAACGATACTGACGATACATCTCCCACATATAAAGTGTTGGAAGAAGGTGCCAATACCTTATCGAAAGAAGAAACTACTCGTCTGGCTGCCCGTCAGCTGAAGTTCATTCAAAACTTGCGTGCGGCGCTTGTCCGTATTGAAAACAAAACTTACGGTATCTGTCGCGAAACAGGTAAATTGATTCCCGCTGAGCGCCTTCGTGCTGTTCCTCATGCTACATTGAGTATTGAGGCCAAGCAGCAGGGAAAGAAGTAACGAAATGAATTTTTAATTGAAGATTGGGAATTGAAAATTGAGAAACGGGACTTTTCAAAGTGATCCATTTTCAATTTTCAGTTCTCAATTTTTTTGAATCCAATTTGCAAATTGAAGAAGATGAAAAAATTTTTCACTCAGGGACGTCTGGTTACTCTTGTGGTGGCAGGAGTGCTGATTATCGACCAGCTTATCAAGATTGCGGTGAAGACAAACATGTATTTGCATGAGAATATTCATGTGACTGACTGGTTTTATATCTATTTTACGGAAAACAACGGTATGGCTTTTGGTCTGGAGATTTTTGCCAAACTGTTCCTGACGCTTTTCCGTATCGTGGCTGCCATATTGATTACGGTCTATCTGGTGAAACTGGTGAAACGGACGGACAAGGTGAAGAATGGTTACCTGGTTTGTCTTTCCTTGATTCTGGCCGGCGCAGTGGGTAACATCATCGACTGTGTGTTCTATGGAGAGATATTCAGCGAGAGTACGCATTCGCAGATCGCTTCGTGGGTTCCACTGGGGCAGGGATATTCCGACTGGTTGCATGGCAAGGTGGTCGATATGTTCTATTTCCCGATTATCGATACCTACTGGCCTGACTGGATGCCTTTTGTAGGAGGTGATCACTTTATTTTCTTCAGCCCGATTTTTAACTTTGCCGATGCGGCTATCAGTTGTGGCATCATTGCCTTGCTTATTTTTTATTCGCATTACCTGAATACGGAAACACATGCGAATTCTTCCCATAAAGAAGCCAAGAAATGAAACGAATATTGCTTATAGGAGTGTCCATGCTGGCGCTGTGCGGCATGTGGAGCTGTGGTAAGAAAGTGCCGGAAGAAATTATCCAGCCGCAAGCCATGGAGAACCTGCTTTATGATTACCATCTGGCAACTACGATGAGTGCAGATTTGCCTTACGATGAGAATTACAAGAAACAGGCTTATCTGGCATACGTATTCCAGAAGCATGGAGTAACAGAGGCGGAGTTTGATTCGTCTATGGTATGGTATTCACGTCACAGCGACGAGATGAATACGATTTATCAGAATCTGCAGAAGCGCATGGAGACTACTGCTGAGCTTTTGAAAAAGCAGACTGTCCGCAGTAGTGGAGAAGTGGCGGTTTCATTGTCGGGTGATACGGTAGACCTCTGGCAGGACCGTACCATTTATTGGCTGACCTCTTCTACACTCACCAATAAGCTGACTTTCGATTTGAAGGCTGATACTTCGTTCCATGAGAGGGACAAGATGGTACTGGAAGCAAATTTCTCTTTCCTGCCTAAAGGTAAGCATGAAGGTAAGGTAGTGATGGCCATGAACCTGGTATTTGATAACGACAGTACACAGGGAATCAGTCGGGTGGTAGAGGCTTCGGGCATACAGCGCCTGATGCTTCGTCCGGATTCTGCATTTAAGTACAAGAGCGTGAGCGGATTCATGTATTACACCGGAAAAGAACATTCATCGGCCATAATCAGCGATATACGTCTGATGCGTTATCGAATGCATGAAAAGAACTTGCCGCAGCAGAATGATTCTGTAGCCGTGAAAGCCGATACACTTGCGCAGAACGATACCCTTCGTAGGGTAAAACGGCAGGAAATTACCAAACGCTGATATTTATGCAGTATTATGCATCTCATTATCTCTGGCATACGGGGCAGGACAAACTGTTCCGCATGCAGCGTATAGGGTTGGAAGTGTCTGGTCGTACGTGGGTGTCGATGGAGCCTTTGGAAGAAGAGGTCCGGAATACCCAGTGGTTGGGCGGACTGATTATTCTGGCAGCTTCTGATTCGGAATTAAGAAAAGGCGAAACATTTCAGGAGTTTCGTGCGCGGACAGCTTCTGCGGTGACAGGAGATCAGCCGCTTTATGCTTTCCATGTGTCGTTTTTTGATTTGCAGAAGATGGAATTTACCGAACGGAGCCGTCTGGTACGTTTATGACAGACGGCGACGGAATTCCGCACACACGATGGCAGTGGCCACTGCTACGTTCAATGATTCACTGGTATCCTTTCCTTGCGGGTAGTTAGGAATCAGCAGTTTTTGAGAAACGAGTGCTTCAATTTCTTTGCACACTCCGTTCCCTTCATTTCCCATCACGATAACCCCTTGTGCGGATAACTCTTGCGAGTAGATGTTTTTCCCGTCCAGGGAAGTACCAAATACCGGCACGTTCCTTTCTGTCTGCACACGAATGAATTCTTTCAAATCGCAGTAATGCAGCTTGACGCGTGCCAAGGCTCCCATTGTAGCTTGTACGGTTTTCGGGTTGAAGGCATCGACAGTACCCTGTGAACAGAAAATATCTTCTATGCCAAACCAGTCGGCAATACGGATGATAGTGCCTAAGTTGCCCGGATCTTGCACGTCATCCAGTGCCAGACAGAGCGAATGGCCGGGTAATGAATCATCATAAGTATAAGAAGGTAGTTCGAATACAGCCAGCACATCTTGCGGGGTTTTCAGCAGACTGGCACGTGCCAGTTCCTCCGCACTTACCTCAATGGTTTCCTGAGCGAGCAGAAGCGGATGAGCCTCCAGCCACTGGGCTGTAGCAATCAACAGTTTGCATGAAAAATGTTCCAGCAGGTCGTTGACCAGTTTGTTACCTTCGGCTAAGAAAGCTTTTTCTGCTTTCCGGTATTTTTTCATCTCCAATGACCGGATATATTTGATTCTGTTTTTGCTCAGCATAGTGTGACGGGGATTTTTAATTATATTTTAAGAACAAAGCTAAGAAGATATTTTTAATATTGCCTATCTTTGCATATAAAATTTTGCATATAGTTTCAGTTTGTATGAAGATAATCCCCCGTATCTATATCGGCCTGCTTGTCCTGCTGCTTTTTCTGAGCGGATGTTCGGTCAGTAAATTCATTCCTGAGGGGCATTATCTTCTGGATAACGTAAAAGTAGAATCAGATAACAAGGAAATCAAGCCTTCGCAGATGAATATGTATCTTCGCCAGACACCCAATGCCAAGTGGTTCAGTCTGGTGAAACTCCCTATGTATATTTACGGAGCAGCTGGAAAGGATTCTACAAAGTGGATTAACCGTTTCTTGTACCGTATGGGAGATGCTCCCCGTATTTATGACCCGAACCTGGCGGAAGAAACCCGCTTGCAGATAGAACAGGCGGTGCGCAACATGGGATACATGAGCGGGCAGGTGAGTATGTACACTCAGGTGAAAGGGAAAAAAATCAAGGTCGGTTATCAGATTCATTCCGGCGAACCTTACCTGATTTCGCATGTGGCATACGATATTGCCGACTACCAGATACATGACTACCTGATGACTGATTCAGCCCGTTCTTATCTGAGGGCCGGTTCTCGTCTTGACGTAAACAAACTAGATCAGGAGCGTGATCGCATTACACAGTATCTTCAGAACCGGGGCTATTATCGTTTCAACAAGGATTTTATCACGTATCAGGTTGATACCATGCGTAACTCGCGTAATGTCGACTTGATTATGCAACTCCATCCTTATCAGCGGAAGAAGGAAGACCCTCCTTCGCAGCATCGTCAATATTATCTCCGCAACGTTGATTTTATGTTCGATGTGGACTTTACGGAACTGACTTCCGAGAGCTTGAAAGGAGTGGATTCTCTTCGTTCGGGTGGGGTGAATTTTTTCTATAAGGATAAGTTGTTCTTACGCCCACAGGTAATCAGTGATTATAACTATTTGCAATCCGGGAAATTGTATCGTAATAGCGATGTGCAAAACACTTATTCTGCATTGGGTCGTCTTAACATCCTGAAATATTCTAATATTCGTTTCCGCGAAGAACTGAAAGCTGATTCGGCTTATCTGGATGCATATGTTATGCTTACTCGCAATAAGAATAAGTCGCTTTCTTTTGAAATAGAAGGCACAAACTCGGCAGGTGACTTGGGAGCTGCTGCTTCCGTAGCTTATTCTCACCGAAACTTGTTCAAGGGTTCTGAAACCTTTACCATTAAGTTGCGTGGAGCATATGAAGCGGTTACAGGGCTGGAAGGGTATGCCAACAGCAACTATCTGGAATATGGGGTAGAAACCAGTTTGAGCTTCCCTGAATTCATGTTCCCCTTCCTTTCGTCTGACTTCCGTCGTCGGAGTCGTGCTACGTCTGAGGTAACGGTAAAATACAACTGGCAGATTCGTCCGGAATTTGAGCGTACAGTGGCCTCTGCGGCCTGGAGTTACCGTTGGGGAAAACGTGGAGCGACCCATCGTTTCGACGTGTTCGACTTGAACTACATTTACATGCCTTATCGTTCGGAAACTTTCCGTGAATACCTGAACTACATGGATGAAAGAAATCCCTTACTGCGTTATAGTTACGAAGACCTGTTTATCGTGCGCTTGGGATATACATACACTTACAACAGCTCAGGGGCTACTACGCTGAAGACTTCGCAACGCAATTCTTACTCCATCCGTTTTAATATTGAAGAGTCGGGTAACCTGCTGTATCTGTTTTCGCGGATGATTAACGGCAGTCCGAAGAACGGGGAGGCGTATCAGATGGCCAATATCAGTTTTGCACAATATGTGAAGACGGATTTCGATTATGCCAAGAATTTCATGATTGACGACCGCAATGCTTTGGTATTTCATGTGGGGGTAGGAGTGGCCGTACCGTACGGAAACTCCAAGAGTCTTCCGTTTGAAAAACTCTATTTCTCCGGAGGTGCCAACAGTGTGCGCGGATGGAGCGTCCGTTCGCTGGGACCGGGCGGTTACCGTGGTGACAGCAACAATCTGGATTATGTGAACCATACCGGTGACATCAAACTCGACCTGAATCTGGAGTATCGTACCCATTTGTTCTGGAAACTGAATGGTGCGGCATTTGTGGATGCTGGAAATGTGTGGACCATCCGAAATCGGGAAATGCAGCCCGAAGGACTTTTTAAGTTCAACCGTTTCTATAAACAGCTGGCCGTGGCCTACGGATTAGGGTTGCGTTTCGATCTGGACTTTCTGATTATCCGTTTCGACGGAGGTATGAAAGCTATCAATCCGATGTATACTGGACGCGACCGTTATCCGATTATTTCTCCTAATTTTAAGCGCGACTTCGCGTTTCATTTTGCAGTAGGTTATCCCTTTTAATATTATCTGTTATTATATGGACAAGAATGTATATACCATTGAAGAAGTAGACGAGCTGAAAACCTGGGCAGAGCAGACCGAATTTCCGAAAGAAATACAACTGGACAGAGCTGTCTATATACCCGATGTCAAAGAAACCGTGCATCGGTTAATCATGCAGGCCTATGTGTGTCATGAGAATCCGCGCCTGCAGGGATGTCTGCGCTTGCTGGAGCGTATCAAGGCGAGGGTAGAAGAAGAGAAAAGAAGTTAGATGCGGCTAAAAATGCCGGCTTTCTTTCATATTTGCAAAAAAAATACGAAATTTGCACAGCAACAATAAAGATTAATTCATATACCTTTATAAAAATAACAATTATGACAAAAAGTGCATTACAAATCGCAAGAGCTGCTTACCAGCCGAAATTGCCGAAAGCGTTGACTGGTGCTGTAGTAGCTAAGGAAGGCGAACCGACTCAGTCTGTAGCCGATCAGGAAGAAATCAAGAAGCTGTTCCCGAACACATACGGTATGCCGTTGATTCAGTTCGTGGAAGGTGAAGCTAAAGAATTTGCTCCGATGAACGTCGGCGTAATCTTGTCTGGTGGACAGGCTCCTGGTGGCCACAACGTAATCTCAGGTTTGTTCGACGGTATCAAGAAGCTGAATCCGGCTAACAAACTGTACGGTTTTATCCTGGGTCCTGGCGGTTTGGTTGACCACAACTATATGGAACTGACAGCTGATATCATCGACGAATACCGTAACACTGGTGGTTTCGATATTATCGGTTCAGGACGTACCAAACTGGAAAAAGAAGAACAGTTCGAAAAAGGATACGAAATCTTGAAAGAACTGGGTATTAAAGCATTGGTTATTATCGGTGGTGACGACTCTAACACTAACGCTTGTGTTTTGGCTGAATACTATGCTGCTAAGAACTATGGCGTACAGGTAATCGGTTGTCCGAAGACTATCGACGGTGACTTGAAGAACGACATGATTGAAACTTCATTCGGTTTCGATACTGCCTGCAAGACTTACTCAGAAGTTATCGGTAACATCGAACGCGACTGTAACTCAGCTCGTAAATACTGGCACTTCATCAAGTTGATGGGACGTTCAGCTTCTCACATCGCACTGGAATGTGCTTTGCAGACTCAGCCGAACATCTGTATCATCTCAGAAGAAGTAGAAGCTAAGAATATGTCTTTGGATGACATCGTTACTTACATCGCTCAGGTAGTTGCTGACCGTGCCGCTGCCGGCAACAACTTCGGTACTGTATTGATTCCGGAAGGTTTGATTGAATTCATCCCTGCTATGAAGCGTCTGATTGCTGAATTGAACGACTTCCTGGCTGCTAACGGTGAAGAATTCAACAGCATCAAGCGTTCTAAACAGCGTGAATACATTATCAGCAAACTGTCTCCTGAAAACGCAGCTATTTATGCTTCTCTGCCGGAAGGCGTAGCTCGTCAGTTGTCACTCGACCGTGACCCGCACGGAAACGTACAGGTTTCTTTGATTGAAACTGAAAAGCTGTTGTCTGAAATGGTAGCTACTAAGCTGGCTGCATGGAAAGAAGAAGGTAAGTTCGTAGGTAAGTTTGCTGCTCAGCACCACTTCTTCGGTTACGAAGGACGTTGCGCTGCTCCTTCTAACTTCGATGCTGACTACTGCTACTCATTGGGTTACACTGCATCTATGTTGATTGCTAACGGTAAGACTGGTTACATGTCTTCTGTACGTAACACTACAGCTCCTGCTGCAGAATGGATTGCAGGTGGTGTGCCTATCACTATGATGATGAACATGGAACGTCGTCACGGTGAAATGAAGCCGGTTATCCAGAAAGCTCTGGTGAAACTGGATGGTGCTCCGTTCAAGGCATTTGCTGCCGTACGTGACACTTGGGCTAAGGAAACTGCTTACGTTTATCCGGGTCCTATCCAGTACTTCGGTCCTACAGAAGTTTGCGACCAGCCGACTAAGACTCTGCAGTACGAACAGGCAAAATAATTTGATTCCTGAATTCCCGGAAGGGAACTTTCTATAGGAAAATTAATTTAGCGAAGAATCAGGCCGACCGAAAGAGGGCCGGATTCTTCGCTATTTGTTGAAACAAGCTCAACCGGTTCTGCCGGTACATCTGTTGAAATTCTCTATAAACTTTTAGTTAAGATGACAAAGAAATCACCCATTCTCGCGGTGAACGAGCCCGTGAAAAAAACTACCCGCAAGCGTCCTGCGACCCGAAAAGCGACAGGCAGTAAGAAGACCGCTTCCGGAAAGACGTCGGGCAGGACTTCCAAAGGGAAGAAGACCATCCGTCGGTGGCAGATGCCTTCGTGGTGTTATTACCTGCTGCTCGGTTTCATTGGAGCCTGTTTTGTCATCTGTTTCTACTATTTTTTTATTCGTCCGTACGCCTACCGCTGGAAACCCTGCTATGGCATGAAAGCATACGGGGTATGTCTGCCATACGGATTTGAGGTGCACGGTTTCGATGTGTCCCACCATCAGGGACAGATAAACTGGAGCGAACTGCAGAAAACCCAGACAGCTCCTTTCCCTGTACGTTTTGTATTTATGAAAGCTTCTGAGGGAGGTGATTTCAGCGATACAGCCTTTATTCATAACTTTGATGAGGCCCGCAAGCATGGATTTATCCGTGGTGCCTATCATTTTTACAATCCCAAGACAGACGCTTCCCGTCAGGCCGATTTCTTTATCCGCTCCGTGAAACTGGAATCGGGCGACCTGCCTCCGGTGCTCGACATCGAGGTGAGGGGAGAAGATGAGAAAAAGCTTCGCCGCGACTTGAAAGTCTGGCTGGATAAAATCGAAGATTATTATCGGGTAAAACCGATTCTCTATACCTCTTATAAATTTAAGACCCGTTACCTGAACGATTCTGTTTTCAATTCATATCCGTACTGGATAGCCCATTATTATGCCGACTCGGTGGAATACAAAGGGCAGTGGCACTTCTGGCAGCATACCGATGTGGGACGTTTGCCGGGCATCCGTGAAGATGTGGACCTGAATGTGTTCAACGGCACACTGGATGAGTTGAAGCGTATGACGATACCCTGATTCAGAAAGAATTCTTATCATATACAGACAAATAACAACCCTCCACAGGTGTCCTTTTGAGGAAATCCCTGCGGAGGGTTGTTTTTATATAGAAGATAGGGAAACCCCGCTGACTTAGTTGCGGAACTTCAATGCATCTCCTTCGCGTTCTACGATGATCGGTTTTTCGCGGTTCACTTCCTGTGACAGAAGCTTTTTTGACAAATCGTTCAGCAAGTAGCGCTGGATGGCACGTTTTACCGGACGTGCACCGAATTCAGGATCGTAACCTGCAGTGGCCAGGAAGTCGACAGCTGCATCTGTCATCTGCAAAGTCACTCCATTGCCTTCCAGCATCTTCCGGATACCGTTGATTTGCAGGCGGACAATCTGTTCGATTTGCGGCTTGTTCAGCGGCTGGAACATGATGGTCTCGTCAATACGGTTCAGGAACTCCGGACGGATGGTCTTCTTCAGCATGTTCATCACCTCTTTCTTGGTCTCTTCTACAATCTGGTCGTGGTTCTGGTCGTTAATTTTCTCGAACTGACTCTGAATGTAGGCACTGCCCAGGTTAGAAGTCATGATGATGATGGTGTTCTTGAAGTTCACCGTACGTCCCTTGTTGTCGGTCAGACGTCCGTCGTCCAATACCTGCAACAAGATGTTGAACACATCTGGATGAGCCTTCTCGATTTCATCGAACAGCACCACAGAGTACGGTTTCCGGCGTACGGCTTCGGTCAGCTGACCACCTTCATCGTAACCTACGTATCCCGGAGGCGCACCAATCAAACGTGACACGGTATGCTTTTCCTGATACTCACTCATGTCGATACGCGTCATCAGCGATTCATCGTCGAACAGGTATTCTGCCAGTGCCTTGGCCAACTCGGTCTTACCCACACCCGTCGTACCCAGGAAGATGAACGAACCAATCGGACGTTTCGGGTCTTGCAGTCCGGCACGGCTACGGCGTACGGCATCAGCCACGGCTTCGATGGCTTCGTCCTGTCCGATAACTCGCTTGTGCAGCTCATCTTCCAGGTGAAGCAGCTTCTCTCTTTCGCTTTGCAGCATCTTGCTTACCGGTATGCCCGTCCAGCGAGAAACTACATCGGCGATGTCTTCAGCCGTTACCTCTTCCTTGATTAAAGCGCTGTCACCCTGCTTCTTCTTCAGGTCTTCTTGGATAGACTTGATTTCGTTCTCCAGTGCCTGAAGCTTTCCGTAGCGGATTTCAGCCACCCGTCCGTAATCACCTTCACGTTCTGCCTTGTCGGCTTCGAACTTCAATTGTTCGATTTCCTTCTTGTTCTGCTGAATCTTGTTCACCAGTTCCTTCTCACTCTGCCATTTAGCCTTGTAAGAAGTCTCCTGTTCCTTCAGTTCTGCAATCTCCTTGTTCAGTTGAGCCAGTTTAGCCTCGTCCTTTTCACGCTTGATAGCCTCACGTTCAATTTCGAGCTGCTTCAACCGACGTTCGATTTCATCCAGTTCTTCCGGAAGCGAATCACGCTCCATACGCAGTTTGGCTGCCGCTTCATCCATCAGGTCGATGGCCTTATCCGGCAAGAAACGGTCGGAAATGTAACGGTTGCTCAGTTCCACTGCCGCGATGATGGCTTCGTCTTTGATACGCACCTGATGGTGATTCTCGTAACGCTCCTTCAATCCACGCAAGATGGAGATAGAGCTGGCCGTATCCGGTTCGTCTACCATGACTGTCTGGAAACGACGTTCCAATGCCTTATCCTTTTCGAAATACTTCTGGTATTCATCGAGGGTAGTGGCACCGATGCTCCGCAGTTCACCACGGGCCAGAGCCGGTTTCAGAATGTTGGCGGCATCCATGGCACCTTCCCCTTTTCCGGCACCCACCAGCGTGTGGATTTCATCGATAAAGAGGATGATGTTTCCGTCGGACTTCGTCACTTCGTTGATAACCGATTTCAGACGTTCCTCAAATTCACCTTTGTATTTGGCACCTGCTACCAGCGCACCCATATCCAGTGAGAACAGCTGCTTGTTCTTCAAGTTTTCCGGCACATCTCCACGCAGGATTCGTTGTGCCAGTCCCTCTACGATAGCCGTCTTACCCGTACCCGGTTCACCAATCAGAATCGGATTGTTCTTCGTACGTCGGCTCAAAATCTGCAATACCCGTCGGATTTCCTCGTCACGGCCGATAACCGGGTCAAGTTTTCCGCTTCGTGCAGCTTCAATAAGGTTGATGGCATATTTGTTTAATGACTGATAGGTATCTTCACTCGACTGTGAGGTGACTTTCTGTCCCTGACGCAGTTCCTGAATGGCAGCCCGCAGTTCCTTGTCGGTAAGGCCCGCATCTTTCAGGATGGTGGCCACCGTACTTTTCACGTTCAGCAGTGCCAGCAGCAAGGCTTCCAGTGACACATATTCATCACCCAGTTCCTTAGATACTTCCACGGCTTTCTGCAACACCTCGTTGGCGCTTCGGCTCAGATAAGCTTCCCCACCTGAAACTTTCGGCAGTGAGGCAATTTGTCTGTCGAGTACGGTTTCTATCTGCTGGCCGTTTATGCCGAGTTTCTGGAAAATGAAGTTCGTTACATTTTCGCCCACCTTCAGCAAACCTGCCATCAAATGTTCCGGCTCGATGGCCTGCTGTCCACGGCTCTGTACCAGATTTACCGCTTCCTGCACTGCCTCTTGCGATTTGATTGTAAAGTTGTTAAAGTTCATAAATGGTCTCCTTTCTCGTTATTAGTTGTGGTTTCTTATTATTTTCATTTCGTTTGTCGCAGCCCGTCCTGTATGTTTGCAGGCCTGCTTGCGACGCTTAGTTTAATTCAAATTCTTTGCCACAGCTTGTAAAGGATAAAAACCTGACGAATTGTCATTTTGTAATGCTTTTGTACTGAAAATCTGTCAGTTATGTATTGCTTTTTGTCAGCCTGGAAAACGCAAGTGCGTTTCGGTTCAAACGCAAGTGCGTTTTAGTCTAAACGCAAGTACATTTGACATGAAACGCAAAGGCGTTTTACTTTAAACGCAAGTGCGTTTTGACTTAGATGCAAGGACATTTTGAAGGAAAGGAAAAGATGTTCTCTTTTAATTTAATTAACCGTTTGAATATATATTGTTTACGATAATTTCGTAGATTTGCGAAAAGTTCGTAGAAAAATTCGTTCGATATGGAAAAGCTAACTTATCAGGAAGAAGAAGCCATGCGCTTTATTTGGAACTTGGGGCCGTGTTTTGTGAAGGATGTGGTGGGCTGCTATGCTGAACCTAAACCGCCTTATACCACGGTGGCCTCCGTCATCAACAACCTGAAGCGGAAGGGATACCTGCAGGCAGAAAGGTTTGGTAATACTTACCGGTATACTCCTTTGGTGGCTCAGGAAGAATATACCAGCAAGTCTGTGGGCAACATTGTGCGCAATTATTTTGCCAATTCTTATAAGGAGATGGTTTCGTTCTTTGCCAAGGAACAGAAGATTTCCAAGGAAGACCTGAATGAGATTATCAACCTGATTGAAAAACGTGAAGACAAATAAAAACTTATTTCTATGCTATACCTTCTTCAAGTCAATGTCGGATTAATCCTGTTTTATGCACTCTATAAACTGGTATGTACGCGGGATACCTTCTTCCGTTCCAGAAGATTTATCCTGATAGTGTCGCTTGTATTGCCATTTATCCTGCCTTTTATCGACGTACGTGAATGGCTGGAAAGTCGTGACCGCATGATTATGCTCACTCACTTTGATTACTCGGCTGTGCTGCCGGAGATTGTGGTGGGCAGTGAAGCAGTAGAAACCGGGAACCGTGTATTCGTACTGTCTGAATGGATAGGCTATCTGTATCTTGCCGGGGTAGTGGTATTGCTCGTCCGGCTTGCGGTTCAGGCATTCAGTCTGTATCGCCTCATTATACGTATGCCGGAAAAAGAGATAAAGGGCGTCCGCGTAAAATGTTTGAATGACCCTTCCGGACCGTTCTCTTTCTTCAGATGGATTTTCATGAATCCTGCCGCAGTGAAGGAAGATGAAATCAGTGAAATCCTGACGCACGAAATGGCGCACGTAAAGCAGCATCATTCTGTCGATGTACTCCTTGCCGAGATGGTCAGCATCTGCTGCTGGATGAATCCCTTTGCCTGGCTGCTGAAACGCGAGGTCAGACTGAACTTAGAGTTCCTGGCCGACAGGAAAGTAATGGAGGCAGGGTTTGCTACTAAAAGCTATCAATATCACCTGCTTGGGTTGGCCTACAACCACAAGTACGGGTTATCCAATAATTTCAACTTCTCTCACCTTAAACAACGTATCATTATGATGAACAAGAAAAAATCAAACGCTGCAGGGCATATCAAATATGCGCTGTTCGTGCTTCCGGCCTTTGCTCTACTCGTTGCCGGAAATATCTCCTGCTCGCAGGATGCATCACAGACGGAGGATGCAAAAGAAGAAGTTGTTGCCCCGGTAAGTCCGGAAGCAAAAGAAGCTCCCGCAGATAGTACGGCTAAAGAAGAAGTATTTATGGTTGCAGAACAGATGCCTGAGTTTCCGGGAGGAATGAAGGAAATGTTGAAATTCCTTCAAGAAAACGTGAAATATCCGGAAAATGCCATGAAGAATAATGTGCAGGGACGGGTAATCGTGCAGTTTGTGGTGGAAAAAGACGGAACTCCTACCGAGTTTAAAGTACTTCGTTCTGTAGACCCGGATTTGGATGCGGAGGCTTTGCGCGTCATGAAAGCTATGCCTAAGTGGAAACCGGGTATGCAGAGGGGGGAAGTCGTGAGAGTGAAATACACCGTACCTGTTTCGTTCAAACTTCAGTAAATTGTTTTGGAGTCCGCTTTAAAATGGGTTGCAATTATGCTTAAATGCTTCTGAGAGAAGTTGGAATGTAATCCCGTATTTTAGAGTGGACTCATTTTTTATAGAAATATAATGTCATGAAAATCATTGTAATATTATTCTTCTCTATGTTATTGGCTCTGCCGACTTACGGACAAAATAGAGAGACGGACTATCTGTCGCATGTACTGGAGAAAATGAATGCCGTAGAATCGGTAACCTATCATTGTGTGAAAAAGGCATGGGAACCGGGAGACAAAGAGCCGGTGTACAGTGTGCCAACAGAAATTTATGAGCATGTGAATCCGCAGGATACTGCTGTGGGTTATTCTTTCTTGTGTGCCTCGGATAAGGAATTCAGACAACCACTTTGGGTATATGACGGAACTGTGTTTGCTTACATAGAGAAAGAGGAAAAAGAAGTACGGATAGATGATTTCACTCAGAAAAGTCCCCTTCCGTTCAGAGTTATTATGCCGCAAGCTTTTGGTTGCATGAAATCCATTCTTGAGTATGCATTGAACACTCAGGATAGCATAGTCCTCAGTTTGAAGGATGAGGGGAAAGATTATCTGATGGAATTAAGTATCCATACACCGTATCAGGTGGAGTTTTTTGGTAAAGCTTGTTACATGCCGCAGAATCCGTATATATATGATCCGACATCTATTTACAAAATCTGGATTTCAAAAGAAAATGACATGCCTTATCGTTATCGCAGGGAGATGCAGCATAGCATCAGTGAGGGTATTTGTTCCGATTTTGTGTATAATCCTTATGGAAAGGGAAAAATTGTGGCGGAAGATTATTATCCGGCAGATTATGTGCGGCGTATAAAAGGAGAGAAGTCTCAGAAGGCGACAGTGGATATGACGGGTAAAAAAGCTCCAGACTGGACGCTTACTGATATGAAGGGTCAGCAGGTTTCTTTAAGCGGTATAAAGTCGAAGGTCATCTTGTTGCAGTTCACAGGAATAGGCTGTGGACCATGTAAGATTTCGATTCCTTTCTTGAACAGGTTGAAAAAAGAATATGCAGTGAACGAGCTTGAAGTGCTGGCTGTGGAAACGTGGGGAAGGTCGAAGTCGTCTTGCGAAGCGTATGTGAAAAATCAGGGAATAGAATACAGTTTTCTGACTGCCGATAAAGAAACAATAGCTAAACTTATAAATGATTATCAGGCTGGTAGCGGAGTTCCGCAGTTTTACTTGATAGGTAAAGACCGCACGATAATTGCAAAGTTCCAAGGCTATGCAGAAAAGACAACGGACACGGAGATAGAAAAGAAGATAAAAGCGAATTTGTAGACCGAAAAAACGTATTCTCCCCAATCCTTGCATTTTCTGTAGATTTTTCTATACATTTGCAGCCGTACATTTAAACAAAGAAAAAACAGATGCATCGTATCACTCCCTGTTCGCAAAAGGTCATGCTTCGGTTCCGTCGCTGGAGCCGGAAGGAATATGCTGCGTTTGTAAGCCTGCACCGCCATGTCACCATCGGACAGGTGGGACGAGGAATTGCAGATGCTTCATTGGGCAAGCAGAAAACGGCAGTGTGCGAGGGAAAGAAAACAGAAGGCACGTCATGGACTGACCTTTCAGAGGAAGATACACTCTTTGGAAGCGGGGGACCTGGGCTCGGAGGAAGTCTATTCGAGATAGACCGGACAGGATTGTGGTGCCTGCTGGTGCCGCAAAGGGAAGAAGTGCCTGCGCTGCTTTTAGATGAAATAAATAAGATAACAATAACCGGAAGGGATGTCTCCGCTTCAGGTCAAGTCTGACAGACTTAACCGAAGCGGAGACATCCCTTCTTTTTTAGGATAAATACGTATGGAAAGATTACAGAAATTAGAAGAGAAGATAAAGGAAGGGGGCATGCTTACTTCGGAAGAGGCTTTGTGGCTGCTCGAGGAAGCACCTTTTGAGGAGCTGTGTGAGGTGGCTCACCGCATTACGGTGGCATACGCTTCACGGAAGTTTGACATGTGTTCCATCATTAATGCCAAGTCGGGTCGTTGCCCTGAAAACTGCAAATGGTGTGCCCAGTCGGTGCATCATCACACGGGTGTGGAGGAGTACGGACTGGTGAGCGACGAAGAATGTCTGCGCCAGGCAAAGATGAACGAAGACCAGGGTGTGGCTCGTTTTTCGCTGGTGACCAGTGGTCGTCGGCCTTCGGCGGGAGAGGTAGAGAAACTTTGCAAGCACTTTGCATACCTTCGGGCGCACAGTAAGATTGAATTGTGTGCGTCGTTAGGATTGGCTACGGAAGAACAGCTTGCGGCCTTGTATCGTGCCGGGGTGAGCCGTTATCATTGCAACCTGGAAACGGCGCCTTCGTTCTTCCCGACCTTGTGTTCCACGCATACGCAGGCACAGAAGATAGAAACGCTCCAGGCAGCTCGCCGGGCGGGTATGGGCGTGTGCAGCGGAGGCATCATCGGCATGGGAGAAACGCCGGCCCAGCGGGTGGAGCTGGCACTGACCTTGCGGGAACTGGAGGTACAGTCCATCCCGTTGAACCTGTTGCAGCCCATCAAGGGAACGCCGCTGGAACACGCAAAGCCGCTGACGGCGGAAGAGGTGCTGCGTACGGTGGCTATGTTCCGCATGGTGAACCCGACGGCTTTCCTTCGCTTTGCCGGAGGGCGCTCGCAGTTGAGCGAGGAGACGGTGGACCGTGCGCTGTATGTGGGAATCAATTCGGCCATTGTGGGGGATTTGCTGACTACCCTTGGCTCAAAAGTAACTAAAGACAAAGAACGTATAAAGGAGGCAGGATATGAATTGTGAGAAATTGTTTGATGAATTTGACCGGTCGCATTTGTGGCATCCGTACACTTCAACTTCAAACCCGTTACCCACTTACAAGGTGGAACGGGCACAGGGTTGTACCTTGACGCTGGCCGACGGTACGGAACTGATTGACGGCATGTCGTCGTGGTGGTGTGCCGTGCATGGATACAATCATCCGGTGCTGAACCGGGCGGTGGAGGAACAGCTTCACCGGATGTCGCACGTGATGTTCGGGGGACTGACGCACGAGCCGGCTATCGAATTGGGAAAGGAATTGCTGAAAATCGTGCCTCCCAGCATGGAATACATTTTTTATGCCGACAGTGGGTCGGTGGCTGTAGAAGTAGCTTTGAAGATGGCGGTGCAGTATCAGTTTGCGGCAGGTCATCCGGAGAAGAACAATTTCGTGACCATCCGTTCGGGCTATCACGGCGATACGTGGAACGCCATGTCGGTATGCGACCCGGTGACGGGCATGCACAGCCTGTTTGGCTCGGCCCTTCCGGTGCGCTATTTTGTACCTTCTCCGCAGTGCCGTTTCGATGCGGAATGGGATGAGAAGGACATCGAACCCTTGCGTGAAGTTATCGCGCAGCATCACGATGAACTGGCGGGACTGATTTTAGAGCCGATAGTGCAGGGTGCCGGAGGCATGCGTTTCTATCATCCGCAGTATTTGCGGGAGGCGGCACGACTTTGTCGGGAACATGGTATGCTCCTGATTTTTGACGAGATTGCCACAGGCTTCGGACGTACGGGGAAATTGTTTGCATGGGAACATGCGCAGGTGGAACCGGACATCATGTGTATCGGTAAGGCACTGACAGGAGGGTATATGACCTTCTCGGCAGTGTTGGCTTCGGCAAAGGTGGCCGACTGTATTTCTTCCAAGGAGCCGCGTGCGTTCATGCACGGTCCTACGTTTATGGGTAACCCGCTGGCTTGTGCCGTGGCATTGGCATCTGTGCGTCTGTTGTTGTCGTCAGGCTGGCAGGAGAAGGTACGCCGTATCGAAGCACAGTTGAAAGAAGAACTGGCACCGGCGGCTTCGTTGCCGCAAGTGGCCGATGTCAGGGTACTGGGTGCCATTGGAGTGATTGAAACCAAGAAGCCGGTTGACATGGGCTGGATGCAGCGCCGGTTTGTGGAAGAAGGTATCTGGGTGCGTCCGTTCGGACGGCTGGCCTATATCATGCCGCCTTTCATTATCCGTCCGGAAGAACTGACGAAACTGACGAGTGGTTTGTGTAAAATTGTCGGTGAAATGCCGGAATAAAAACAAAGGAGGTGAATCATGGAAAATGAAATACAATCCGGACTGGACGGAGATTTTCAGCTGGAACTGGACAAGCTGGAGGCGTGTGGCAACCTGCGTGTGTTGCCGGAAACCTGCAGCGACGGGAAATGGATTGAGGCCGGTGGCCGGAGGATGCTGAACCTGTCGTCGAACGATTATCTGGGACTGGCTTCGGACAAGGCGTTGCGTGAGGAATTTCTGCGGACGGTGAAGGAAAGGGATTTGTGCTTTTCTTCCTCGTCCTCACGGTTGCTGACGGGCAACTTCCCAGCCTATCGGGAACTGGAATCGCTGTTAGCTTCGTTGTTTGGAGCGGAGAGTGCGCTGGTGTTCAGCAGTGGGTATCACATGAATACGGGAATTCTTCCGGCGGTGACCGATGCAAACACACTGATTTTAGCCGACAAATTAGTACATGCGAGTCTGATTGACGGCATCCGCTTGTCGGCGGCTAAATGCATCCGTTACCGTCATCAGGACTATGCGCAGTTGGAGAATCTGCTGGCCAAGCATCACAGCGAGTATCATCGGATTATTGTGGTGACGGAAAGCGTGTTCAGTATGGACGGTGACGTAGCTTTGCTCAACCGGCTGGTGGAACTCAAGCGTCGTTATACCAACGTGATGCTGTATGTAGATGAGGCGCACGGTATTGCCGTACGGGGCCAGCGAGGAATGGGGGTAGCCGAGGAACAAGGTTGCCTGAAGGACATCGATTTCTTGTGCGGTACCTTCGGCAAGGCAATGGCTTCCGTGGGAGCGTATGTGGTGTGCCGGAAGGTGATACGTGATTACCTGGTGAACCGGATGCGCACGTTGATTTTCACTACGGCCCTGCCGCCTATCAATGTGGCATGGACGCGCTTTGTCTTGTCGCACCTGGAAGATATGCAGGCACGGCGGGAGCATCTGGCCAAAATCTCAGCAAGCTTGCGGACGGCTATCCGTGAGAGTGGGGTGGAATGTCCGTCGGAAAGTCACATTATTCCTCTGGTAGTGGGAGCCAACGAGAAGGCCATCTGGAAGGCCTTGCAGATGCAGGAACACGGCTTTTATGTGTTGCCGGTGCGTCCGCCTACCGTACCCGAGGGAACAGCGCGGTTGCGTTTCTCGCTGACTTCGCTGATTGAAGAAGAGGAAATGGCACGGTTGTGCCATGAAATGAAAGCATGAAAACAGAAAGAAATTAAGATATGAAACAACGGTTTATCAAGAAGGAAGGAAATTCCACATTGCTGCTCTTCTTTGCCGGATGGGGCTCGGACGAAAATCTGTTTTCCGGACCTGTGCAGGAAGGATGTGACTGCCTGTTGTGTTTCGACTATAAGGATTTGGATTTTGACTACAGTCTGCTGGAGGGCTACAAGGAGATACGGGTCATGGCCTGGTCCATGGGGGTATGGGTAGCCTGCCAGACGTTGGCCGGAAAAGAGTATCCTTACGGGATGAGGCTGGCAGTGAACGGTACGCCTTTCCCTATTCACGATACAAAAGGTATTCCTGAAGCTATCTTTCAGGGAACGCTGGAGAACTTTTCGGAACCGGTACTGATTCGTTTCCGTCGGCGAATTTGCGGGTCGGCCGCACAGGTGAAGACATTCCTGTCACATCACCCTTATCGGGAGGTAGACGATTTGCACCAGGAGCTGGCGGCTTTGTGGACGGCCGTAAAGAATCGTCCAGCTGTGGAGTGGACTTGGGACAAGGCGGTTGTCGGGACGAACGACAAGATTTTTCCGCCTCAGAACCAGCGCGAAGCCTGGCAGGGAGTGGCCGTGGAAGAAGTGGATGCGGAACACTATGACGAGGAGTTGTTCCGTGAGTTGCTGAACGGAGAAAGTCGGTTATGGACAAGGCCCTGATTAGTCGGCGCTTTGCTAAGGCCGTGGGGACTTACCTGGACAAGGCCGACGTGCAGCGTTACGTGGCATCCCGGATGGCGGAACTGACCGGCCGTTACATTCCTTCGGACATACAGGAACGGGTGTTGGAAATAGGCTGCGGCACGGGCATGTTCACGCGGATGTACTTGCAGCAGGCAGCACCGGAAGAGATGTGGCTGAATGACCTTTGTCCGGAAGTGGAACCTTATCTGGCGGATGTGCTGGGTGAAAAGGTGCATTTCATGGCGAAGGATGCGGAGACATTAGCTTTTCCGGAGGGGCAGGACCTGATTGTATCGTGCTCGGCGGTGCAGTGGTTTGAAGACCTGCCACGTTTCTTTTCAGGATGCCGGAAGTTGCTGCACGAAGGGGGATACCTGGCTTTCAGTTCCTTCGGGCCTCACAATACGGAGGAGGTGGCGACACTGACTACGGCGGGATTGTCGTATCCGTCGCTGGAGGAACTGAAAGAGATGCTGGCGGCACGCTATGAGGTAGTATATGCCCACGAGGAACAGTTGCGTCTGTCATTTTCTTCCCCCTTGGACGTGTTGAAGCATTTGAAGGAGACCGGAGTGACGGGCACGGCTGCACAGCCATGGACACGCGGCAGGTTGCAGGAATTCTGCCGGAATTATACGAGACAATTTTCGGATGAACGGGGAAAGGTGTACTTGACCTTCCATCCTATTTATATGATATGTAGAAAATAAAAACGTTACGAGTATGAAAAAGAATGTATATTTTGTCAGCGGTATCGATACCAATATCGGAAAGAGTTATGCCACGGCTTACCTGGCCAAGACCTGGAATGAGCGGGGCATCCGTACCATTACGGAGAAACTGATTCAGACGGGGAACACGGATATGTCGGAAGACATCGAACTGCACCGCCGGATTATGGGTACCGGCTTGTTGCCGGAAGATAAGGAACGATTGACCATGCCGGAGATTTTTTCTTATCCCTGTTCTCCGCACCTGGCAGCGGAGATAGACAAGCGGCCGATTGACTTTGATAAAATTGAACGTGCCACTCAGACACTGAGTGAACGCTATGATGCGGTGTTGCTGGAAGGGGCCGGAGGACTAATGGTTCCGTTGACCCGTGAACTGCTGACCATCGACTATGTGGCACAGAAGCAGTATCCGCTGGTGTTCGTCACTTCTGGTCGCCTGGGAAGTATCAACCACACCTTGCTGAGTCTGGAAGCGATGACGCGTCGGGGTATCCGTCTGCACACGCTGGCCTACAACCTCTTCCCGGAAGAAGATGATGAGATTATCCGTCGCGATACGGAGGAATACATGCGCGACCTGTTGAAACGGGAATATCCGGAAGCAGAGTTTGTGGTAGTTCCGTTCCTGGGAGTGTAAAAAGATTGAGCATTCGACAAGTTTAGGGAAATCCCTACCTCGAAATAGGGATTTCCTGCTTGATAGGGAAAAATATCTTCCTAATTTTGTATCAGAATAAAAAGGTAGAACCGTTAAATGATATAATTATGATGAAGGTGAAAGTATTTGCTTCGTTGATGTTGGCTGGCTTGCCATTCGTCTTGGCAGCCCAGAGTAACGACGACCTTTACTTCGTTCCCAAGAAAAAAGCGGAAACGAAGAAGGAGACCGTAGCGGCCCCGAAGCAGAATAGTCAGGGGACAACGGTGTATTCCACATCGACTACTTCCACGCCGGTGGTAGTGAAGGATGTGGCTGGAAATACGCGTGATGTAGACGAATACAACCGTCGGTACACATCGCGTGAGAACACGTTCTCCATGCAGAACGATACGCTTTACATTCAGGAAAAACCGTATAGCGAACGAGGAGAGTGGGTGAACGGATTTGAAGGTACGCAGGATGATTACGAATATGCCATGCGTATTGTCCGTTTCCGTAGTCCGCGTTATGCCATTCCGGTAAGCAGTCCGCTGTACTGGGACGTAGTGTATGGAGCTTTCCCATCATGGGACTGGAACGTATACGATGATGGACTTTATGCTTACGTATTCCCGACTTACAGCAATCCGCTGTGGTGGGACTGGAGATGGAACTGGAGCATTGCCGGACCAAGATTCAGCTTTGGTTGGGGATGGTCTTCTCCATGGTATTACAGCAGCTGGTATTCTCCATACTGGTATGGTGGTTACTGGGGTGGCTACTGGGCCGGTTACTGGGGCCCGGGATGGCATCATCATCATCCGTACTATCCGTCGTATGGATGGGGAGGAGGATGGCATCGTGGATATACAGACTATCGTCCGTCACGTTCTCAGAATTATACGACTTCCCGTCGGCAAAATATGGTTCAATCAGGAACAATCAGTTCTCGTCGCTCAGGGGATGCTTTCTCTACCCGTTCAGCCGGAAGAGTGGTTCGTCCTAATGAAGTTCGGTCGGTCAGTTCTTCAGTACGCCCCGGAGCCGGAGGGGGATCATCAGTCAGACGTGAAGGAACCTCTACAGGTAGTGTAACTCGTTCTGAACGTAATACTGGATTATATACACGTCCAAATACGACTATTAATCGTTCTGGCTCCTCTTCTTATACACGTCCGAGCAGTACCCGTCGCAGTGTGGATTATAACTATAATGATAATAATAGTCGAGTAAATCGTAGTGTACGTTCTGATTTCGGTTCGTCTAGTCGCAGTGGTAGTTTCTCTTCCGGCGGAAGCAGCACCCGTGGCTCTATGGGCGGTGGAACGCGATCCGGAGGTGGAGGTGGCAGCTCACGCAGACGATAAGAAAAATGAAGATGTACTTATAACTTTTGGATAATATGAAGACCAGAATAATCGCATTAGCTGTTACAGCTGCTTGTGCTTCAGCAGCTGTAGCACAAAGTCAATACGAAGCTCTCCAGTTTATGGGAAATGAATTGAATGGAACTGCTCGTTTTGTAGGTATGGGTGGGGCTATGAGTTCTTTAGGAGCTGACTTGTCAACGATGTCAACGAACCCTGCGGGAATTGGAATGTATCGCAGTCATGATGTGGCAGTAAGTTTCGGATTTAATAATACGCGTACTAATGCAGATTTTGCAGGAAGTACGACAAAAGAGAATCGCACCCGTGCTTCGTTTGACCAAATAGGATTTGTGTGGAGCACCAAGATTGGAAATAAGACGGATTTGCGTTATCTAAATTTCGGATTTAATTACCACAAGCGTATTAATTTTAACCGTCAGTTTTATGGGAAAGGGGCTTTAAATGGATCTTCCATGACGTATCAAATGGCTAATATGATAGGAAATGCAGGATATGCGACTGCCAATGATTTTAACGGATTACTTGATGCGGGTTCTGATGTAGACAACCGTAACCCGTATACACATGCTGATTTTTATAGTACTCCTTATTTAGCTATGATGGGAGCTCGTACCGGTTTGGTGGATGCAAACTGGGATAAAGATGGAAATATTACTCAAATCTTTGGCTGGAATGGAGAAACAGGTGAATATTATAGCCGGGAAGAAGGAGGTATTAATCAGTATGATTTTAACTTGTCGTTTAATATACGTGACCGTTTCTATTTTGGCTTGACATTGGGCTTGTACGATTTGAACTATAATTTGTATTCATCGTATGGTGAAACAATGAATAGAAACATGCAGGATGGAAATGTGACTTATCATGATAAAGGTGATTTTACACTGAATAACTGGTATAACGCAGAAGGTACAGGAGTTGATTTGAAACTGGGAACGATTATTCGCCCGTTTGAATATTCACCGTTCCGGTTTGGCTTGGCCATTCATACTCCGATATGGTATACGTTAACCGATCGTTATACAGCTGCTATGACCTCTAATATTGCATTGGACGGAAAGAATCCTGTTTCTTATTCAGAAAATTTATCAAACTATTTTTATCCTGATATGAATTATGTATGGGATTACAGTATGGTTACTCCGTGGCGTTTCAATGTAAGTGCAGGAACGATTGTGGGTGGAATTATGGCCTTAGATGCTGAATATGAATATGAGAAGTATTCATCTGCTAAGTTGAAAGATAGAGAAGGGTATGATTTAAATGCCACTTCTTCTATTAGCGAGACTTTAAAGGGAATGCATACTTTCCGTGCCGGTATGGAAACAAAGTTGACGGATGCATTTAGTCTTCGGGTAGGATATAACTATCAGTCTTCTCCTATTGTGGATGATGCATTTAGAAACATTGAAGTGACTGACAATACACGTACGATAGCCTCCTATATGAATCCGAAATCTCGTCAGGCTGTAGCTTTTGGCTTAGGATATCGAGGACGGCTTTTTTATGCTGATGTAGCTTATAAATATGATTTCTACAAATCAGACTTTTATATGTTTGATGATGTAGAACTGCAAGCTACAAAAGTAACCAACGAACGTCATCAGTTATTGTTTACGCTGGGTGTTCACTTCTAGAAGTTCATTGTGTTTGTTTTATTTAATATGGGAGTTGCTTTTATTCACTGGGGCAGCTCCCTTTTTTATTCCTTCTTTTCACGATATTCTTTCTTCTTCCAGAAATTAAATCCCATGTAGATGCGCAGGCTTCCGAAAGAATTGGTCATAGAGAAAGTGGGTTTCCGGTAGTCGTATGTGTGAAGCACGAGAGAGGCTCCTACATAGTATTTGCTGTTGTTCCAGGTGATGCCTGCACGTGTAATCAGGTCAAAGTTGATGTCTCTTATCCATTGCGCCCAGTCGGTTCCGCTTTGGGTGGGCTGGTCGTTGATACGTGCCTTTTTATAGGCTATGGCAGGAAGGAGAGAAATATTCAGCAGACAGTTTCTGGCAAACACCCAGTTGTAACCATAGCCCACGCTGAGGTTGTAGTCGGTATAGCGCAGGCTGTGAAATTTCAGAGAGGGACTGAGTTGCTGTTGTATTTCTTCGGGCAGTTGCGTATGGTCGAAGGAAATGTTATGCTGGGAATAGGAGAACCCGGTCAGCAGGGAGCCGCAGCTTTTCCGCTGGTTGGTCGACTGGCTGTAGGCCGCAGGATAGGAAAAGCGCTTGTGGTTGAAAATCCAGTAGGCATTCAGTCCTTTGATGTTGCTTTGAAAGCCGTTGAAATGTGTGTTAACATAGCTTTGACTCAGATTGAACTTTTCATAAGAAGACAGCTTGAAGTCGCTGCCTGTTTTCCGGTAATATAAATCTACGCCAAATTTGGCACTATATAGGTTGAATACAATTTCTTTTCGGGGAGCTTTTTCCTTACCTTTCCCAATAAGGTCCTTGATGTCGAAAGAAAGTCCCAGAAAAATCCATCTCCAGCCAAAATAAACTCCCAGCTTGGTATTGATGTTTGGGGCAAAGTTCAGACTTTGTCCGTCGTTACTTCCCAATCGGTAATGTTCATACCAGGAACTTTGCTCCAGCATGAAGGCCAGGTTGTATTTGTTGGGAGAGATGTAAGTGGTGTCTATGGTGTTCAGTTTGGCCCCGGCTTTCTTGATTTCTTCTCCAGTGTACTTGATGGAACGGACAATACCGTCGGTCAGACTGCTTAATGATAGTCGGGGAGAAGCCACAGGAGCCGGTTCGTTGATTGACACGCTGTCTTTCTTCTCTACCTGAGCCATGGTATGCGTCGGATAGAGAAGGAGTACAGACAGTATGGTCAACAAGGAGAGTGGTTTCACCCCAAATAATAATGTATTGGTTAAAGTTTGTTCAGAATGCGGTCCATTACCCAGTTGGTAGGAGTGGCACTGACACCGTCGCAGGTGCAGACTGCCTTTCCTTGCAGATGCTCTACTACCGCTTTAATCAAAGGGAGCTGTACATGAGGAGGGTTGGGAGGCAGGATTTCTTCACGTCCGCGTTCCGTATGCAGGGCTATTGGGTCGTAGGTGAAGACGGAGAAGCAAATCATGCCTTTGTCTCCGATAATTTCAATACGGTCTTCCTTGGCGGAGTCATGGGCTACAAAGCACCAGGAACCTGAACCGGGCAGACCAGAGTCGAACTTGAAGCAGGCACTGATTGTATCTTCAGCTTCATACAGCCCGCCACGGTTGGATTTGTAGCCTTCTGCTTCGAGAATACATCCGAACATGTCCTGCAATAAATCAAGCTGATGGGGGGCAAGGTCGTAGAAATAACCTCCACCTGCAATATCAGGTTGCACACGCCACGGCAAATTCTTGGTGTTGTAGTCGAGTGCGCGCGGGGGCTGTGCAAAACGAATCTGCACGTTGATAACGTTACCGATTTCACCTTCCTCCACCAGCTGGCGGACTTTCTGGAAGTAGGGCAGGTAGCGGCGGTAATAGGCTACGAAGCAAGGTACTCCAGTCTCTTTCGAGATACGGTTGATACGTGCGCAGTCTTCATAGCTGGCAGCCATCGGCTTCTCAATGTACACCGGTTTGCCGGCCTTCATTGCCATGATGGCAAATGTGGCATGTGAAGAAGGGGGAGTAGCGATGTAAATGGCATTCACATCTTCGTCTCCAATTAACTCTTGTGCGTCGGTGTACCATCGGGGTATCTGATGGCGTATGGCGTAGGATTTGGCTTTTTCTTCGTCGCGGCTCATGACGGCAACCACCCGTGAGCCTTCTATCATGTTAAAAGCGGGTCCGCTTTTCTTTTCGGTGACTTCACCGCATCCGATGAATCCCCAGTTTACTTTATCCAGTTTGATCATAGATGAGTGGTTTTAGTGAAAGTATTTTTTATATAATTTCTGATAGTCTTCGCTTTTCATGTACTCGTCGAGCCATTGGTTCAGGCTGTCGAGCAGGATGGGAGAATGTTTGGCTACTCCCCATGCGTAGAATTGGGTGAAACTGATGTCTGTATCAATATCCAGGTTGGGATATAGGTGCATGTTTGCTTTGGCAATGTTCTCGTCGCACACAGCGTAGTCAATGTCTCCTCCAGAAACCATGGCCATGAGCTGTTCTGGGCCGTATTGTTCTATTTCCTCAATGTAGATGGTATCGGCTATCTCGCTGATGAGGTTGTGCAGACGCAGCAGGGCAGGAGAGCCTTTGACCACATGCAAGGTTTTATGTCCTAATTCCAGCTGGTTGTGTATGTACAGACTGTCTTTCCCTTCTTCCGGTTTGCGTTGTACCAGTACCTGCTTGCTGAGCAGCAAAGTGTGGCTGAAAAGAAGGGAGTCTTTGGAGCGGGTAGTCACGGTCGTTTCCGTAGCAATCAGGTCGTATTTTCCTTTGTTGAGGCCTTTCAACCGTTCCTCAAAGCTCATTTCCGGAGTGACTTCCAACTGCAGGTTCTTGGCCTGTGCAAAGGCATTCAGCAGCTCGTAGTCAAAGCCCGACAGGCTGTCCTTGTCGGCATGATAGCTGATGGTGTTATATTCTGTTACCGCACGGAGGATACCTGAATTGATGATTTCCGGATAGTCTCGCGGTGTGAACTTCGGTTCTTCTTCATGGTGTGAACAGAGCCGGAGTATGGCGACAAGAATAATCAATCCGCCTGCTAGATATAGAATTTGGTTTCTCTTCATAGGCAGAGAATTAATCAAAGAAATTCCATGAGAGTCCTACTTTCAGGATACGCGGGTTGAGCGGATAGTGCGGAGCCAGGAAGTAGCTCTTTTCTCCCGTACGCTGCAGCAGGTTATACATCTGTACGAAGATACGCGTACGTTTCAGGTGCAGGTTGATGTATCCGTTGATGAGCGGGTATCCGCCAAGTTTGTAGCGTGTGTCCGGATTTTGCAGGTAGAATTGTCCGATAGCCGGAGCATAGTCGGGGGCGTAATATTGTGTGAAGTACCGCATGTCGGCTCCCATTTCAATGCTCAACACCTTCTTAGCCAGTCCGAACCGGATGTACAGGTCGTGATAGAGCACAAGTTCCGGCAAGGGAAGTACGGTCTCGTTGCTGGTCTTCTGGTAGGTGATTTCATTGTCTAAGTGAAGGATGCCCAACTTGAAGTCCTGACGCAGGCTGGCACTGAACACTTGGATGTTTCCGGAATGCTGGCGTACGGCCATGTCGTTCTTGTAGCTGACTACATCGTTGGCGTTGGTATATTTCACTGAAGTATTGTCCAGGTACGTATAGTTGGTGATATTTTCTACTCCTGCCTTCAACTGTGTCCGCCAGCGGTCGATGCTCAGCTTTCCTTCAATGCGTGTACGCATGATTTTACTCAGGTCATTGTCCCACCAGTAATGTTTGGAGTGGAAATGACGGTAGTAGAACGTAGGATTCAGGTTCTTGATATAGGCATTGGCTTCCAGACGCACAGTGTCGTTGAACAGGCGGAAGTTCAGGTCACCCTGTCCTTCTACACTGAACTGTCCGGCATCTTCTCCAAGCATGGCTACCTCGCCTAACACATTGTAGTGCAGCGTCTTTCCCTGTGACTTGATAAGCTGACCTCCGATGGACAAGACATTCTCCTTGTGAGTTGTCGGAATGCGTCGTCCGGGAGTGCCGGTAATGGTGTCTGTCAGCGTAAAGTTACGATGCTCAAAGCTGGCAAAGACGGTCAGTCCCGCTTTGGCCCATTTGTTGAATCCTTCCCGCAGGGCAATGCCTACGGTGTTCTTGATAGAGAAGTTCTTGGTGATGTCCAGTGAATCCTTTCCCAGATAGTTATGTTCAAAGTATTCTTCATTCTGGTCAACGTCATAAGACACGTATTTTCTGCGGTTGATGTCTACGTTGACGGTATGAATGAAGCTGGTCACCGGAACGAATACCTCTTTGGTAATCGTATCGTTCTCAGTCGTTTCATCGCGATAGAATCCCAAATTATACCGGTGAGTCAGAAAGGCATGGTATCCGGTATTGTTGTTCCAGATATTCGACAGGTTGGTCGGGATAGAATATGTTTCGTAGGTCCGGTTTCCTTCGGCCATCTCCAGCGGGTTGGTGATGTAGCGGTCGTCCGTGATACCTCCGTTTTCAGCCACCTTCAGATTTTCATTGATAAAGCTGAAATGCATGTCGTACTGGTCGCCGTGATAGTAGGCAAAGAGATTACCGTTGAACAGTGCTGTCGACTGGCTGTCGTATTTTCCTCGTCCGTAAGTGTAGTCAATGTCGAACCCGAAGCCTAAGCGTCTGTTCACATTCACGGCAAAGTAAGCCTTGAAACGTTCCTCTCCGTAGCGTCCGTCTCCTTGCTTGAAGTAGGTTAGGTTGGTGAACGGTGACTTGGTATTGGTATATACTACGTCACTGGGCTTCCGTACGGTGAAATCATATGGGTCGGTGAAGAAAAACTGGCTGCTTTCTTTCCGCTCAAAGAACACGTGTGAGATACGCGGTGCTCCCAAGTTGCCTAAGTAAGTATAATGTCCCGTAGGTCCTCCTGTGTCATTGGAGTTTTGGAAACCATGTTGTAGGGTATCGACCGGAACGGGGGTCATTTCTCCAAATCGTGTGTCGATTTTCCAGGCATTCAGTCCCACCGGTACGGTGCTGGCGTCAATCACTGCGGTTGTATCTATCGGATTACCGTTTCGGTCATATCTGTTGCCGTCCATTCCGGTGGCCGACATTCCTTGTCCGTATTGGGAGATGGTGTTCTGTGCCGAAAGGGCCGTACATACCAGTATGAATAGGGTTGTAAAAAATAGCTTCTTCATAATGGGGCAAAGATACAATAAAAATGCGAAAACGGGAGATTGTGGCTTTCAAAAAGTAGCATTGGAAGTGTCAGAAGTGAAACTCCGGAAAAAGAAGCAGGCTGCCTGCTGCATTTCTTTCTGTAAATGCACTGGCAGCCTGCAAGATAGAAGTATGCTTCCGGTAAGGAATCAGACTTCCTTGATAATGTCCATACCGATGCGTATGGCTTCCTCGTTCATCGGAATCAGGTGGTGATGGCGTTCGGGCAAAGTTTTGCGCAGGGCTTTCACCACACTTTCGATTGATACGATGGGACGGATTTTCAGCAAACCTCCCAATACAATCATGTTGAAGGTCTTGGCCATCTTCCGTTCGTTGGCTTCGTCCATGGCATCAATGCGATATACATGGATGTCCTTGCGGGTAGGAGGGTTGATGATGCCATATCCGTCGTAAATCAATACACCGCCCGGTTTTACCTTGTTCTCAAACTTGGCAAGCGAAGGCTGGTTCAGGATGATGGCTGTGTCATACTTGCTGAGAATCGGGGATGAGATACGCTCGTCGCTCACAATGACAGTGACGTTGGCCGTACCTCCGCGCTGTTCCGGACCGTAGGCTGGCATCCAAGTCACCTCCTTGTTTTCCATCAGGCCGGAATATGCCAGGATTTTTCCCATGGAAAGAACTCCCTGACCTCCAAATCCTGCTATGATAATTTCCTCTTTCATATAATGTGCAAATAATTATTTATTTTCGGTAGTATCTTTCAGGTCGCCCAGCGGGTAGAAGGGGAACATGTGTTCTTCCATCCATTTGTTGGCAGCTTCGGGTGTCATTTTCCATCCGGAGTTGCAGGTAGATACGATTTCTACCAGGCTGGAGCCTTTTTTCTGCATGGAACATTCGAATGCCTTGCGGATAGCTTTCTTGGCCTTGCGGATGGCAGCCACTGACTGTACTGACTGGCGGGTTACGTAAGCAGTACCTTCCAGTGTAGCGGCAATTTCGGTCATCTTCAGCGGGTAACCGTGGATTTCCGGAACACGTCCGTACGGGCAGGTAGAAGTCTTCATGCCTACCAGTGTGGTCGGAGCCATCTGTCCGCCGGTCATACCGTAAATGGCATTGTTGATGAAAATGATGGTGATGTTTTCTCCGCGGTTCAAGGCGTGAATGGTTTCGGCTGTACCGATGCAGGCCAAGTCGCCGTCACCCTGATAGGTAAAGACCAGACGGTCGGGCCATAAGCGCTTGATGGCAGTAGCCAGGGCAGGTGCGCGTCCGTGTGCAGCTTCCTGACAGTCTATATCCAGATAATTATACATGAACACGGCACAACCTACCGGACTTACTCCGACAGCTTTCTCGGCCATGCCCATTTCGTCGATGACTTCGGCAATCAGTTTGTGAACTACTCCGTGGCTACATCCCGGGCAGTAGTGCATAGGGTTATCGTTCAGCAGGCGAGGCTTCTGATAAACCAGATTTTCAGGTTTGATTATATCTTCTTTTGTCATAATTAGTTCTCCTGTAGTTTATCGTAGAAAGAAACGAAACACGAATTCCATCATCTTCAGGAAAAGAGAGGCACCGCACACATAAAAGAATACGGTCTTGTCTTCACCCAGTGTGAAGTAGAGAATGACGGAAATCAATGCTCCAATCATAAACAGTACGTTTAAGACGGCTCTTATTCTATCGGTATCCATAGCTTATTTCTGAATCAGTTTTTCCTTGATGGCTTCGATTACTTCATCTGGGTCGGGCACGATACCTCCCAGACGTCCGAAATGTTCTACGGGTACCTTACATTCTACGGCTAGACGGACATCTTCAATCATCTGTCCTCTGTTCAGTTCCACGGTCAGGATACCTTTCACCTGTTTGGCTCTTTCTTTCAGGGCCTTGCTCGGGAACGGCCATAATGTAATCGGACGGAACAGACCTACCTTGATACCTTCTTCGCGTGCATGCTCCATGGCTTTCTGTGCGATACGTGCACAAGAACCGAAAGCTACAATCAGATATTCAGCATCTTCAGTGTCAAGTTCCTCGTAACGTGCTTCTTTTTCTTCGATTTCTGCGTATTTAGCCTGCAAATGCAAGTTGCGCTGCTCCATAATGGCCGGATCCAGTTCCAGTGAGGTGATGATATTGGGCTTGCGGCCCTTGCAACCAGTTGTAGCCCACGGGCATTGTGCCAGAATCTCTTCTTCTGTACGTCTGGGGCGATATTCCGGAAGCACTACCTTTTCCATCATCTGACCGATTACACCGTCGGCCAGAATCATAGCCGGATTGCGGTATTTGAAAGCCAGGTCGAAAGCCAGTCCTACAAAGTCAGCCATTTCCTGTACGGAAGCCGGAGCCAGCGCAATCAGGTGGTAGTCGCCGTGACCGCCTCCCTTGGTCGTCTGGAAATAGTCGGCCTGACTGGGCTGGATGGTACCTAGACCCGGACCTCCTCGCATTACGTTGACCACCAGACAAGGAAGTTCCGCACCTGCGATGTAGGAGATACCTTCCTGCTTCAGACTGACGCCCGGACTGGAGGATGAAGTCATGACCATTTTTCCACTTCCGGCGCCTCCGTATACCATATTAATTGCTGCCACTTCACTTTCTGCCTGAAGGACTACCATTCCGGTGGTTTCCCACGGCTTCTGCTCGGCAAGCGTTTCCAATACTTCAGATTGGGGGGTGATAGGGTAACCGAAGTAACCGTCCACGCCGATACGGATGGCGGCATGGGCTATGGCCTCGTTACCTTTCATAAGAACAACTTCTTCTGCCATAATTTTTCGATTTTGCTTGTTGGGCATTTTTATTCTTCACTTTTCGCTCTGTACACGGTCAGACAACCGTCCGGGCACACAATGGCGCACGAAGAGCATCCATTACAGGTATCTTCTACTACCTGCTGTACGTAATTATATCCTTTTTGATTTACTTTCGGGGTGAGTGACAACACATGCAGCGGGCATGCTACCACACATAAGTTGCATCCCTTGCAGCGTTCGGTATTTACGATAACCACACCTTTCATCTTAGCCATAGTATATATCTCTTATTGATTAAACATATCTTTATTATAAAAGTTAAGTATATCCATCACCATCTTTCGGGCATCAGCTGCCGGACTTTCCGGGTCTAGGGCAATCGCTTCCTGATAATTGTTGAGCGCCCCCTGCCAGTCACCTTTTTTCCGATAGGCGTTTCCCAAAAGATAATATGCTTCCGCCGTGGGCGAGGAAGCCGTTTGCAACCAATCATTCAGGCGAGATATAGCGGTGTCTGCATGTCCTTCATTTATCAGTTGTCTGATGTGATTCAGTTGTTCATTCATGGTCTTTTATGTCATATTGTAACCTTACAAAGATACTCTTTAATTTGGTACAAGAATCATTTTTACGAAATAAATAGTAAAAACTACCGATTTTTTTCTTTTTGTGATTGTGCAACTTGTTGGTTATTAAAATATTTCATGAGTGTTTATTCCGTTTCAACTGAAAAAGATGCATATCTAACTAGTTGTAATGGGTAAAGAAAGATACATTAGGGCTGTCTGATAATTCAAGTTCTTATCAAAAGTTTATTGAATGAACGAAATCTATTTGATTGTGTTATTATTTCTTGTAACTTTGTGGCAATTTATTTACAAAAGAAACAACTAAATAATTAACTTATCAGATAGAATTATGAACAAGATTCTTCAGAAGGAATATTTTTCCGAAAAGGTTTTCAAACTGGTGATTGAGGCTCCGCTGATTGCAAAGTCACGTAAGGCGGGACATTTTGTCATTGTCCGTGTAGGCGAGAAGGGGGAACGCATGCCTTTGACCATCGCAGCAGCCGATCCGGTGAAGGGAACCATTACTTTGGTGGTGCAGAAGGTTGGTCTTTCATCTACTCGTTTGTGCGAACTGAATGAAGGCGATTATATTACTGATGTGGTAGGTCCGCTTGGAAAAGCCACTCATATTGAAAACTTTGGGACAGTAGTTTGTGCAGGAGGTGGCGTAGGTGTGGCTCCGATGTTGCCCATCGTGCAGGCATTGAAGGCTGCGGGAAACCGTGTCATTACCGTGCTGGCCGGACGTACCAAGGAACTGATTATTCTTGAAAAGGAAATGCGTGAGAGCTCGGACGAAGTGATTATTATGACGGACGACGGTTCTTACGGACAGAAAGGTCTGGTTACGGAAGGAGTAGAAGCAGTCATCAAGCGTGAAAAGGTGGACAAGTGTTTTGCCATTGGTCCGGCTATCATGATGAAATTTGTCTGCCTGCTGACGAAGAAATACGATATTCCGACCGATGTATCATTGAACACCATCATGGTGGATGGCACAGGTATGTGTGGTGCTTGCCGTATCACCGTGGGCGGAAAGACGAAGTTCGTATGCGTGGATGGTCCGGAATTCGACGGCCATCAGGTAGACTTCGACGAGATGCTGAAACGTATGGGTGCTTTCAAGGATATTGAGCGTGAAGAAATTCATAAACTGGATACTAAACCTGCAACTTGTGAAGCTGAACAGGCTGTCTCCGGACGTAACGCTGAATGGCGTGAGGCGCTGCGTAAGAGCATGAAGCCAAAGGAACGTGTGGCTATTCCGCGCGTGAAGATGAACGAGCTGGATCCGGAATACCGTTCACACAGCCGCAAGGAAGAAGTGAACTTGGGGCTGAGCGAAGAGCAGGCGCTGACAGAAGCCAAGCGTTGTCTGGACTGTGCCAATCCTTCTTGTATGGAAGGCTGTCCGGTAGGTATTGATATTCCGGGCTTTGTCAAAAACATCGAATGTGGAGAATTCCTGGAAGCTGCGCGTACGCTGAAAAAGACCAGTGCGCTTCCGGCCGTGTGCGGACGTGTCTGCCCGCAGGAAAAGCAGTGTGAATCGAAATGTATTCACCTGAAGATGGGGCATGAAGCGGTGGCTATCGGTTACTTGGAACGTTTTGCGGCCGATTATGAACGTGAAAGCGGACAGATTTCAGTACCTGAAATTGCAGCCAAGAACAGTATCAAGATTGCAGTGGTGGGTTCAGGACCTGCCGGATTGTCGTTTGCAGGCGATATGGCCAAGATGGGTTATGATGTAACTGTGTTCGAGGCGCTGCATGAAATTGGTGGTGTATTGAAATATGGTATTCCGGAATTCCGTCTGCCGAACAAGATTGTGGATGTGGAAATCGAAAACCTGTCTAAGATGGGTGTGACTTTCGTGAAGGACTGCATCGTAGGTAAGACCATCAGTGTGGAAGACCTCGAAAGCGAAGGCTTCAAGGGAATCTTTGTTGCTTCGGGTGCCGGACTGCCTAACTTCATGAACATTCCGGGCGAGAACTCCATCAACATTATGTCTTCGAATGAGTACCTGACACGTGTGAACCTGATGGATGCAGCCAGCGAAGATGCCGATACTCCGGTAACATTCGGTAAGCGAGTGGCTGTAATCGGTGGTGGAAATACAGCAATGGACTCTGTACGTACAGCACGCCGTCTGGGAGCAGAGAAAGCGATGATTATCTACCGTCGTTCGGAAGCAGAAATGCCGGCTCGTTTGGAAGAAGTGAAACATGCCAAGGAAGAAGGTGTGGAATTCCTGACACTGCACAATCCGATAGAATACATTGCCGATGAGAAGGGTCGTGTAAAACAGGTGGTATTGCAGAAAATGGAACTGGGTGAACCTGATGCTTCCGGTCGTCGTAGTCCGGTTGCCATTCCGGGAGCAACAGTAACTCTCGACATTGACATGGCCATTGTCAGTGTAGGTGTATCGCCTAACCCGATTGTGCCGAATTCAATTGAAGGTTTGGAACTGGGACGAAAGGGAACCATTGCTGTCAACGATGACATGCAGTCATCTATTCCGACCATCTATGCTGGTGGCGACATCGTGCGTGGAGGAGCCACTGTAATCTTGGCGATGGGTGACGGACGCCGTGCGGCTGCAGCCATGGACCGCCAGCTTCGTCAGGCATAAAAACAAGCTTGAAAATCATAAAAAACGCTTTGATATATTAACATCAAAGCGTTTTTTTTATGTCCTTTCCAAGCACTTTCTTGTTGGGGGTGTCATCGGTTTTTCTAACATTATATATATAGGTGTGGAAAAATATAAACCTTGTATTTTTCCACACCCGCGTATATATAGTTTGTAAAAATGCCTGCCAACTCCGACAGCCCATCAAGATTCGTCTTTTTTCCTCTCTGAAAAGACGTTTTTCTTTGTCTTTCAAAACGCCCTTGCGTTCAATCCAAAACGCACTTGTGTTTCAAGTCAAACGCACTTGCGTTTCAAGTCAAACGCACTTGCGTTTCAAGTCAAACGCACTTGCGTTTTAGATCGAACGTACTTGCGTTTTAGATCGAACGTACTTGCGTTTTTGGAATAATGTGACTTGTTCTGTGATATAGATTCTCCCACCTGCCAGAAATAATCAATATATACCAAAATTTTCATTAGCTGCCATTCTGTTTTTTACGTGATAAAGTTTGTTTTTAATCCGTTGTTATTGGTTGATTTTCAATATTTTTTCTATTTTTGTGGATAAGCACATATCAAACCGGATAAAAATAGTATAACATAAAAGCAAGTGTTATGAACAGAATTTTTACACTAATCATAGCCCTGCTATTTTGCAGTACGTTTTTTGCATAGCAGGTAATCGAATGGAGAGAGATAGAAACAGAAACAACGACAGACAGTTACCAGCATGTGGTATATCATAAGAAAGGTAAGAAGAAACCTCTCAACGGAACATACCATATCAAACGAGGATTGGATGAAAAAGTAGTGAAGCTAAAGAAAGGACTTATGCACGGAGAATACAAGCGTTTATGCGACGGGGTACTGCGAGAAGAAGGCTTCTATGAGGACGGCCAGCGTAGCGGGCTGTTCGTGGAATATTACCAAGACGGACAAACCCACCGCAAGGACACTCCCATGTTGTCCGGCAAGATTAATGGAAAAGTAACCACCTGCTTCAGCGACGGCAAGACCGAATCGGAAAATGAATAGCACCGCAGTCAGGAACATGGAATAGAAAGACAATACAGCCCCACGACGGGGGAACTTCTTATAGAGGGACAATGGAAAGGCGGCAAGCCTTATTACACCATAAAAGGAGAGTTTACAGATGGTTTAAAGAGTGGTAAATGGCCGTAATACGATGTAACAAACACCACCACCCTTGAATGGAACGAATAATCCTACTTAGAAAAAAACAGTGGATTTCGTTGTTAGCATAACGTTATCGACCTAAAAATAAAAAAATGAAACCAAGAGATATATTTATAAAAGCTTGTAATGAGATAGCTGTTCCTTTTTTAGAAAGAGGCTTTAAGTCCTTCAAAAATGGACAATGTTTGAAAAGGATTTCAAAAGATAAAGATTTGACTTTTGAAATTTGGTTTCGTTCAAGTGTATATAATACATCTTGTAGTGTGACTATATATCCATTGATTACGATAACCAGTAAGAGTCTGAAAAAATGGGTGCAGGAAGAGAATCTCAATATCAATAATGATGATTTAGTATATCATAATCATATTGGCTACCTGTCACCAATAAATGAGTATAAATCTTGGAATCTTGCGGGATTAAGCTATATTATATCAGTAAAAACAATTATTGATTTACTTGAAAAGTATGTTTGTCCGATATTTGATTTGTTTGAAAATAGACAAACTGCAATTGATTTTATTACACAACATGGATGTTGCTTCAATCAATACACTTCAGACTCTCTCCATGCTTTACCATATATGTTGAGATACGGAGAAAAGGAACAAGCTGAAAACTACTTTAATCACTACATACATTCAAATAAATGTCGAAATAGGTTTCTAAAAGCCTACTCTCAATTAGAAAAGAATGAAGTAATTAATTGTGGTTTAGATAAGTGTTTCGTAATACTTGCGTTTAATCAAAAATTAAAAATAAAGTAGGTCGATAACAAACAGATGAAACATTAAAGGTGGTTTATCTGCCAAACATTATCAGCGAAAAGAAATGAATATGGACTTAAGAAGATGTACAAGAGTAATAATGAAAGTTGTAATGATAACTGTTTCATTGTTCTGCCTCTTTTCTGTAAGCTGTATTAGCCGACAGGAAAGAGAGTATAGGCATATATGTGATAGTCTGAACAGCTTAGATTTCCCTCCAAGAGTTTTTGATACATTATTTTTTAAGAAGTATGGAAATGGTATTGAGCTTGATACTACGTTCTCCAATGGAGAACACCATCTCATACAGTTAGATTATGCCAACAACTATTATTATGCAATAGAATATCCAGAAAAACCGATTATAGATGTGATGTCGTATGACGGAAAGGACGGCAAGCTGATAGACTGGCATCAACGATTTATTGACTGGAAGAACATATCACCTTGGGTATGGTATGATAAAGAAGGAAATGTATGTAATTTGGGGGCTACTTGCTCTGAAGAAAAAGATTATATCTATCCTACCTATTCTATTCATCGATTGATAGAGAAGCTGAAAAAGGAAAATTTAGATTTGTTCCATAATATCTCCATATATTATGGAACGGACTATCGTGATACTGATTCAATTCCATATAAAAGCTGTGGATGGTATGTTATGATGAGAGACTCCATCTTCTCTAACGATACTTACAATATGACCGTAAGATTATATGACGGTCAAACAGGCAAATTGCTTGATGTACATAGAGGAGTATGGGAAGAAAATCAATAAAACAAATCATGCTGGCAACAAATGCCTGTACCGCTTAACGATGGCAAGATGCCGGACATTATCTGTCCTCATAAATCAAAAGAAACGATGAAAGTAACAGTAAACATAAAGTACAATTATATGAGAAAGAAACATCTGCTAATGGCAATCACAATCACGGCGTTCTGCACTACATTCGGTTGCAGCACACAAAAAATGATGTACCAGACACGGCTGGACGAGGCGAAAGGGTATGCCTTGACCGCCTGTATAGCCTGCATGAACAAGTCTATCGACAGCCTCTCTGTCATAAACAAGGACTATTCCACCGGGTATTTCGTGCAACTCAGTCATTTATCGCTCGATGAAATCACCGCAATCAAGCAATATGTCGATAAGGAATGTATGAAATATTGGGGCATACCGCAAGATCCTGACGGAAATATGTTAGGATATTCCGTCTGGAAGTTTTATACCTCTAAAGAATTGGATAACTTTATACGGGAAACGCTAAAATAACAATATTAAATAACATTGTGTATGAACACTAAGATTTTAGCATTAGGACTGTTGTCACTCGCTTTTGGAGTGTTGGGATGCAGGAACACGGGCAAGCACACATCATCACAGTTGCAAAGCATCGGGCTTGCCGTTCCGAAAGCCGCACGTATCACCATTGATAAGCTGCCCGAAATACTGAAAAACGTGCAAGCCGGACGGACTGAGTTCGATTTTACAGGTATCTGCGGAAACGGTACGGACTGCATCTACTTCATGCAGGAAAACGGAAAATTCTATATTGACTTTGAAGCCATGAGCAAGGAACAGCTTCCTTATCTGGATTCGTTGAAACAGTTTGCGAAGGAACACGGCTATCCGACAGTTGAAACGACCTATAACAATACTCCAGTCGATTACGACCATCTGCAATATGCTCCCGTCCTTAGTCTGAAAGTCAATGCGGGCATAGATAGTATCGTGAAGGTCGGAAAACAGATTGAACATACCATTTTCAGAAACAACGAGCGAACCGTTTACGAAATAGTGCCTTGATATGGATAATGTATCGGGATGTTCCTGCTCTTGCTTTTGGGAATCATACTCAACTGGCAATGGGCTTGGGAACCCTGTACTTCTGTCGGGCGGGAACTGGCAAACACACTTGGAGAAAGGATATACTATTTTGGGAAAGGCGTGTTTGTGGTAATTATCATCCTCATTCTGGCTTTTATCTATTTCGCGACTTATTAAAAAAACAACAATCACATGAGGGAGCAATCATCTAAAGAACGAAAATACTACTTCTTCGACTATCTGTTCTGGTTGGGAGAAATGGCACAATGGTATTACAAAGGCGAACCAAGACGTCCCGACGGGGAATCCGTGCTGATGTTTTGCATCATGACATTTATCTATGCTCCAATATTCTTTACTGCCGGGCATTTCCTTTATTCTCTTTATGATTCCCCGGTATTCGAATGTTTTACAGTCGCCATGATAGCTGGACTCCTCGTAACTCAACACTGTATCTGGCGCGGTCGGATATACCCATTTTCACGAAGGAAAGCAGTCATGCAGCACTATGAAGGACGCAGGTTCAGCCCCTTCAGATGTTATTTTTTTCTGTTCTCTCTGGCTTTTCTGCTTATTTCCGAAATGTATCTGTTGTCAAGCGCACTGATGCAGATAAGCGGGAGCAAGGCTGAGGTAGAGAATACACAGGTTGAAGTTCCGCAAAGGTGGAGGGATTATCTTTCACTGCATTTCAGGGTAGGAGCCCGTCAGGAAGTCCCTCATGAAGCTTTACAACGCCTGATAAATCAAGACGGTCGCATGTCTCGCTACGGACAGCCTGTCTATATCATGCAGGTACGGGCTACAAAGGGCGATATGGGCGGAGAATTCCGTGTAGGGTTGTTGAACCATGCTACGATTGAGGAAATCCAAGACGGCAGACGTAAATTTGTCGAATGCACGTGGGTTAAAGGATATACGATGGACAGCATAAAGATACTGCTGACCGGATGGTACGAGGTGAGAAATGCCAGACTTTGTCCGGTTGATTCTCTGGAATGGACGGAAGATTTGGAATTTTAAGACGGGCAAACGTGTGTTGTTTGGATAATGATTACAATAGATTAGTTATCAATATGATAAACTATTAATACTTCTAAAACAAATACGGATATGATTATAAACAAGGTAATTTTTATTCACATGTACCGACTGCTGCAAGGGAAGATGCGCAAGCCTGTCACAGTTGGATTCGCAGGCATACTGTTTCCCAAGACTGTATGGCTGCTATCCTCATTTAACCTGTGCGTAAAGAACAACACAACCATACTGAGTGAAAACCTTAAAGACTTTTTCATCGGTTATGGTGGCTCGTATTGTCTTTAATGAATATTGCCATTACCGTAAGTTGCAAAGCCGTTTTCGATACCGTCCAGACGCTTGAGAAAGTCAGCCGTGAGCTTTATTTTCATCTGTCAAGATGCAAGGTACTGATAGGTATCTGTCTTGTACTTACAATAGGATTTGCTGTTTATGCGGTAATATATAAGGTATAAAACAAACAGGTATATTAAAAATGAAAGGAATATGATTTCACACATAAGACGCTTTTGGTGGGCTTTCACAATGATGCACAAAATTGCTTTTACGCTCAGTCTTGAAATGCTAAAGAGAAAAGGTGTACGAAACTGGGTGGAACGCAGGGCAACAGGCATTATCGACATACCATATTGTGCATTGATTTTTACGATAGTGTTTACCGTACCAGACCCACCTAACTGTTATCATCACATTATTATGTTCACTCTGATAGGGTGGGCACTTATCGGCATAGGCATTGTAGTACCCTATCAGATAAGCTATATAGAAATATGCGCCGAAGCGAGGAAAGAAATCAATAGGCGTTTCGGATATTGGAAAAGGCGGATAATCGCTTATCTTGCCGTCATTGCGGCCACAATCATTCTGGTATGCCTTATCTCATGACCTCTCTGCCCGATAATTCTTGGAACGGTCTGATGATGTACTTTATTACAAAATATTGTTGTCCGATAAAATAATCAATAAGTGAGAACATAAAAATCTCCTGCTTTTAGCCCTATCAAACAAAAGCTAAAGCAGGAGATTTCTATTTCTGAGTTTCAATCTATAAGATTTTTATTTTTTCAATTCTATTTTGAAACAGCCTCTTTTCTATGTGGTTACTGACGCAATTGCGTGCGTGTGATTTCACCTGTGTACATGGTGTACGACTTGCTGCTATCCGCCTGAATGTTAAGTGATCTCAAATCTTCAGCCGTCATTTTCTGGTTCATTGACTTCTTGCATTCGATAACTGCTGTCGGTTGGGAAGCACCTTGTGCATAGAATGAAATCTTATATTCGCTGCACTGTTCCATCAGGGCGCTAAGGGCAATGCGGTCTTGGGCTATCAGCAGGTAGGCCACGTTCTTGTTGAATAATTTACCAAAACCTCCCCAGTTCTCGGCCTTGATTTCTATTTCTTCATCGTTGGCAGTCAGGGTAATGCGTCCGTTCTGCAGCTGGTTGTTCCAGTTGTCCGAGAATTGTGCCACAGGCACTTCTTTCAGCTCGCCGGTCAGGGTCATGGCTGGAGTCAGAGGAGTTGCCGGAACTACAGCAGGAGCAGTTTCATTAGCCAGCACCTTTTGTCCCAGTGCATCGGTAGCCGACTGGAAGAGCTGGTCTTTTAAGTCGATGGTTTCACGACGGAACTTTCCGCAGATAGGAGCCAGTTTGGTTTTCTTCTTGTTCAGTGCCATGTCATCGGTAATCCACTCTTCGGCTGTATATTTTTCTCCACCATCGCGGTTCTCGTCATACCAGTAGCGGATGCGGGTCATGGTCATGCGGCATACCCCATCAGCCACATTGATAAGGTACTGGTAGTAGATACGGGTACGGTCCAGTGAAAGGGCTGAAGAAGAGAATACAATGTATTCTTCAGCAGAGGCGGCAATGTCACCCTCTTCTTCGTTGGTGTAGACCACGTGGCTCTGCAGTTTTCCGTCAGATTTGAAACGGTTGTTGGCCCAGTCCAGCATTTGCTGGTAGAGTTGCTCTTTCGAGAGCGAAGGAGCCTTGATTTCATGATTGAAGGTTACCTTTCCGTCCTCCATTGTAATAGCTCCGGCCAGATATTTGGGGTCAGAGTTGTCTTTTTTATCCTTGGCCATTCCGAATAACGGCAGGCAGGCCAGTAAGATGAACAATAGTTTTTTCATGATTCGTATCAACGTTTTTATAGTATGAAACATTATTTCTTAAAGATAGCATGTGTAAAGATAGGTATTTTTTTTTACTGCGGTGTAGGAATAGGATTTCTTATTATTTTTTTGTGAAACAATTATACATTCCGGTAAAAACAACAAAGCCCGTTTCCCTTTTCAGGAAAACAGGCTTTGTACATATTTCTAAATAGAACCTCTCCGAAGCAGGAGCAGGGGATTATCGAACGGGAATCTTGTCGATGCGTGCCTGGTGACGTCCGCCTTCAAAATCGGTAGTGAAGAATTCTGTCATGATCTTGTCGGCCATTGCTTCATCAATGAAACGTCCTGGCATCACCAGCACGTTGGCATTGTTGTGCTGACGAGCCAGATGAGCAATTTCCGGAATCCAGCAAAGTGCGGCGCGGATACCCTGATGTTTGTTCAGGGTGATACCGATTCCTTCACCGCTTCCACAGATGGCAATTCCCGGATAGCATTCTCCGTTTTCTACTGCCAAAGCCAGCGGGTGAGCAAAGTCGGGATAGTCACAACTGTCGGTTGTGTAAGTTCCGAAATCCTTGTATTCCCATCCTTTGGCTTCCAGCCATTTTTTCACGTATTGTTTCAATTCAAATCCGGCATGGTCGGATGCAAGTCCTATCGTTTTCATCAGAGCATTTCTTTTACTTGGTTATATACATTTTCAGCAGTGAAGCCCAGTTTTTCATCCAACACTTTGTAAGGAGCAGAGAAACCGAATGATTCCAATCCCCAAATCTTACCGTTGGCACCTACCAGACCTAACAGGTTGACTGGCAGACCAGCTGTCAGACCAAATACCTTGGCGCCAGCCGGAAGAATGCTTTCCTGGTATTCCTTGCTCTGGCTGCGGAATAAACCTTCTGACGGAACTGATACGATACGAGTCTTCACGCCGTCTTTGTGAAGCAGTTCAGCTCCAGCTGCCAGTGTAGAAACTTCAGAACCAGAAGCTACCATGATAACATCCGGATTTTCGTCAGAACCAGCTACGATGTAAGCTCCCTTGGCAGCCTGTGAGTAGTCTGTACCTGCAGGCAACATGTTGATGTTCTGGCGAGACAGAATCAGAGCCGACGGAGTATCGGTATTTTCCATAGCCAGTTTCCAGCAGACAGTAGTTTCTTCTGCATCGGCCGGACGAAGTACCAGCATAGAGTTCTTACCGTGATGGTTTTTCAGTTTTTCCATCAAGCGGATTTGTGCTTCCTGTTCTACTGGTTCGTGAGTAGGACCGTCTTCACCTACACGGAATGCATCGTGAGTCCAGATGAACTTCACTGGCAACTGCATGAGGGCAGCCATACGTACAGCCGGTTTCATGTAGTCTGAGAATACGAAGAATGTACCGCAGGCAGCGATTACACCACCGTGCAGTGCCATACCGATACAGCAGCAAGCCATAGTGAGTTCAGCTACTCCGGCCTGGAAGAAGGCACCGCTGAAGTCACCGTTTACAAATGCATGAGTCTTTTTCAAGAAACCGTCAGTCTTGTCAGAGTTAGACAAGTCGGCAGAAGCACAGATCATGTTAGGAACCTGCTGTGCCAATGCGCCCAATACAGCTGCAGATGCGTTACGAGTAGCATCATTTGCTTTCTGCTGGATACCAGCCCAGTCTACTTTCGGAGCTGCTCCGCTGAACCATTCTTTCTGTTGAGCGGCTTTTTCTGGATTAGCTGCAGCCCATGCAGCTTCTTCTTCATGACGTGCAGCTACGATAGCCTTCAGTTCTTCTTCACGTTTTGCGTAAATTTCTTTTACATCGTCAAAAATAACAAATGGATTTTCAAGGTCAGCCCCTAAGTTAATCATGGTGTTCTTATAAGCGTCGCCGCCCAGAGGAGCGCCATGAGTCTTACAGTTGCATTCGTATGAAGAATTGTCGTCCTTGCGGGCACCTTTACCCATGATACATTTACCGATAATCAGCGTCGGGCGTTTATTTTCTGCTTTTGCAGCATCCAGTGCAGTACGGATTTGTTCGCAGTCGTTGCCGTTTATTTCGATAACGTTCCATCCCCATGCACGGTATTTCATGGCTGTATCTTCAGATATAACATCCTTTGTTTCTGTAGAAAGCTGGATGTCATTTGAGTCATAGAACATGATCAGGTTGTCCAGGCCCAGGTGACCGGCAATACGGCCTGCACCCTGAGAGATTTCTTCCTGAATACCACCGTCAGAGATATAAGCGTAGATAGTTTCTTTATTGAAAGTAGGATTACCCGTGCGAGCTGCAAGGAATTTGGCAGCGATGGCAGCACCTACAGCAAATACGTGTCCCTGTCCCAGCGGGCCAGAAGTGTTTTCAATGCCGCGCATTACGTCTACTTCAGGATGTCCCGGAGTAGGAGAACCCCACTGGCGTAATTGTTTTAATTCGTCTAATGTAAATTTACCGATAAGAGCCAATTGTGCGTACAACATCGGTGACATGTGGCCCGGATCCAGGAAGAAACGGTCACGGCCTTCCCATTTCGGGTTCTGAGGGTCATACTGCAGATACTCTGCATATAAGACATTGATGAAATCGGCTCCACCCATTGCACCTCCGGGGTGTCCGGACTTTGCTTTTTCAACCATTGAAGCAGCCAAAATACGAATATTATCAGCAGCGTGGTTCATTACTTGTTTGCTGTTCATATAACTAAATTTTGATTTGTATGCTACATAAAATGCGGGTGGCACAAGTCACCCGCTTTTTGAAATTATGAGCAAAGGTATGACATTTATATGTAAATTACAAAGTGGAAGTAACTTATTTATTTTACATTTTTTTACTTCTTGTATTTTACTGCAGCCTCTTCTACCGACAGACAAGCTTTATAACTTTCAATATATGCATTGAATCCGGCTACGTCTTCTGCGGCAGGAGATACTTCTACGCCAGCATTTCCGGCAAATACCTTTTCGTCGAGGAAGTCGGCCAGTGACTGCTTCTTGTCATTGTTTACCAGATAAGAACCTAACAGTGCAATACCCCATGCACCACCCTCTCCTGCGGTTTCCATGACAGAAATCGGAGAATTGATGGCTGCGGCAAGAACTTTTTGGCCTACACCTTTGGTACGGAACAGGCCTCCATGTCCGGTAATGCGGTCTACCTTGATTTTTTCTTCGTTGAAGAGAATGTCATTTCCAATCTTCAGCACGCCTACCGATGCATACAAGTGTGCACGCATAAAGTTGGCCAGGTTGAATTTATCGCTTGCTGTACGCACGAACAACGGGCGTCCTTCTGTCAGACCGGTTACAGGTTCGCCTGAGAAGTAGTTGTACGAAATCAGTCCGCCGCAGTCTGTATCACCTGTCAGTGCGTGGTTATACAGTTTACCGAAGATTTCATCCATGTCTACCGGCATACCCATCAGTTCCTGGTATTCCTTGAACAGATTTACCCATGCGTTCAGGTCGGAAGTACAGTTGTTGCAGTGTACCATGGCTACCAGGCTTCCGTCAGGAGTAGTCACCATGTCAATCATTTCGTACGGTTTTGACAGGTCTTTTTCCAGTACAATCATAGAGAAAGAAGAAGTACCAGCTGATACATTACCTGTGCGCTGTTTTACGGCATTGGTAGCTACCATACCTGTTCCGGCATCACCTTCTGGTGGACAAACAGGTACACCAGCTTTCAGATGGCCTGATACGTCGAGTTTCTTGGCACCTTCTTCGGTCAGGCAACCGGCATTTTCTCCTGCCAGCAATACTTTCGGCAGGATGTCTGTCAGTTTCCAGCTATATCCGTAAGGAGCTACTAACTTGTCGAACTTCTCAATCATTTCGGCAGAGTAGTTCTTTGTTTCAGGGTCGATAGGAAGCATACCTGAAGCATCACCGATACCCAGAACTTTTTCGCCGGTAATCTGCCAGTGTACGTAACCTGCCAGTGTAGTGAAGAAAGTGATGTCCTTTACGTGTTCTTCCTTGTTCAGGATAGCCTGATAAAGGTGAGAGATACTCCATCTTAACGGAATGTTATAGACAAAGAGTTCAGACAGTTCGGCAGCTGCTTTACCTGTGTTGGTATTTCTCCAGGTACGGAACGGTACGAGGATTTCTTCTTTGTTGTTGAAAGCCATGTAACCATGCATCATGGCACTGATACCGATGGCAGCTAAGTTTTTTATTTCGATGCCGTACTGGCTTTTTACGTTTGCGCGAAGATCAGCATAGCAGTCCTGTACTCCAGCCCAGATGGCTTCAATGCTGTAGGTCCAGAGCCCGTCTTCCAGCTGGTTTTCCCAGGTGTGACTTCCCTGAGCAATAGGTTTATTTTCCTGGTCAATCAGGACAGCTTTGATTCGGGTGGAACCGAACTCAATACCCAAAATGGCTTTACCTGCCTCAATGGTTGACTTTGCATCTTTCATATTAAAATTGATTAGTTAAAGTGAAAAATAAGGCAATATTAAAAAATAAAAGTGCTGCCAGAAAGAAATCTTCTGTCCAGCACTTTTAAGATATACTTGGTTAAGTATTAGCAAAGAGCTTTGTTCAGCATGTAGTATACTTCGTTCATGCGAAGTTCTTTCTTGAATCCGTCGATGGTAGTATCCTTGTTGATATGTACCATTTCGATTCCAGCAATTTCAGCATAGTCTTCCCAGTATTCTGCAGTCAGATCGTATGAGAAGCAAGAGTGGTGAGTACCACCAGCCAAAATCCATGCACCTGCACCGATTTCGAAGTTAGGCATCGGTTTCCAAAGTGCAGAAGCAACCGGCAATTTCGGCAGCGGTTTCGGTTCGATACATTCTACGTCGTTTACAATCAGACGGAAACGGTTGCCCATGTCTACTATAGTAGCAGTACATCCTGTACCTACCTTAGAAGTGAAGACAAGACGTGCAGTCTGGCTCTTGCGTATTCCGATACCGAGGAAGTGTACTTCCAGACGAGGCTTTTTGGCAGCAATCATCGGACAAACTTCCAGCATGTGAGCCTGAAGGATAGAACTGTTTTCACCGTCGAAGTTCAGTGTGTAGTCTTCCAGGAAAGAACATCCGTTAGGCAATCCCTGGTTCATTACCCATACTGTACGATACAAAGCAGCTGATTTCCAGTCACCTTCTGCACCAAACCCATATCCTTCTGCCATCAATCGCTGTGAAGCCAATCCCGGAATCTGGTCGAAGTAGCTTCCGTCAGTCTGACCCAGGTCATCGAAGTTAGTTGTGAAACCTTTGGCGCCTTTAGCTTTCAGGATAGCACGCAGAGCCAATTCAGCTTTAGCGGCATTCCATACTTTCTGGTATGCTTCAGAAGCTTTGTCTTCCAGTTCAGCATCGTGGTCATATTCATTGAAGTAAGTTTTTACAAGTGCTTCTACCTCTTCATCTTTTACTTCTTTGTGATAGCTCATCAGTTCGCTTACTGGACAGTAGTCTACGTGGTAACCCATGCGCTGTTCAGCTTCTACCTTGTCACCGTCAGTAACGGCTACGTTGTTCATCTGGTCGCCGAAACGCAGAATCAGCATATCCTGAGAATCTGCCCATGCAGCACATACGCGCATCCATACAGCAATCTTAGACAAAGTGTTTTCGTCTTTCCAGTAACCAACTACTACTTTGCGGCGTACACGCATACGAGCGCAGATGTGGCCAAATTCACGGTCGCCGTGAGCTGACTGGTTCAAGTTCATGAAGTCCATATCCATGGTATCCCAAGGAATTTCCTTGTTGAACTGAGTGTGCAGGTGGAGCAACGGTTTCTTCAACTGCTGCAAGCCGTGAATCCACATTTTAGCAGGAGAGAAAGTGTGCATCCAAGTGATGACACCGATACATTTTTCTTCGTTGTTAGCTGCTTTGAACACTGCTTCTACTTCTTTAGAAGAGTTGGCAGTTCCTTTATATACTACTTTCACAGGCAATTTGCCGCTTGCATTCAAACCTGCTACCATTTCGTTACTGTGTGCGTCTACTGCGATAACTGCATCGCCTCCGTAAAGGAGCTGAGCTCCGGTTACGAACCATACTTCATATTGATCAAATGCGTTCATAGTGATTTTATGTTTTTAATTGGTTGGATATTTGTTTTTATGTTATTTTTTCTGTCCATAATAAGCGTTCGGACCGTGCTTGCGGCTGAAGTGTTTTTCTACCAGCAGCGGGTTCATGGTCAGATTCGGATTGACAGCGTAAGCAATGCTGGCCATTTTGGCAACCTGTTCCATAACTACGGCATTGTGAACGGCATCGTGTGCATCCTTACCCCATGAGAAAGGACCGTGGTTCTTTACGAGTACACCCGGAGTATGTACCGGATTCATACCTTCAAAGCGTTTCACGATTACGTTTCCAGTTTCCTTTTCGTAGGCACCCTTCACTTCTTCTTCCGTCATGTCGGCAGTGCAGGGGATAGCTTCGTGGAAATAGTCGGCGTGAGTAGTTCCGATGTTCGGAATATCGCAGCCAGCCTGTGCCCATGCAGTGGCGTATGTAGAATGTGTATGTACCACACCTCCGATTTCAGGAAAAGCTTTGTACAGTACAAGGTGAGTCGGTGTGTCACTTGAAGGACGCAAGTTTCCTTCTACCACGTTTCCTTCCAAGTCGACTACTACCATGTCTTCGGCTTTCATTTCATCGTAAGATACTCCACTGGGTTTGATAACCACCAGTCCGCTTTCACGGTCGATGGCTGATACGTTTCCCCACGTGAAAATAACCAGTCCGTGTTTCACCAAATCCAGGTTGGCATGGAACACTTTTTCTTTCAGTGCTTCTAACATATTCTTAAAGTTTGAATTTCGGATCTTTCTGATAAGCCTTGTCATTGAATTTGTAAAGAGAGGCTCCTCTTCGTGATCCTGTTTTATCAATTTTATCTGTTTTCTCTATAAATCCCATTTCTGCAATACGCTTGCGGAAATTTCGCTTGTCCATCGGTTCACCGTAAATTGCTTCGTAGAGACTTTGAAGCTGAGTCAGCGTGAACAACTCCGGCAAGAGGTTGAACCCGATAGGTGCTCTTGAAGCTTTTTGTTTCATGATGGCACGAGCCTTCTCAACCATTTCATTGTGGTCAAAAATCAGGTCGGGTAGGTTATTAATGTTTACCCAGTATGCGTTGTGCTGCTGCACCAGCTCACGGTCATATTCATTGATATTGATTAAGGCATAATAAGCCAGTGAGATAACTCGTTCACCCGGATCGCGGTCTACAGCTCCGAACGCACCAATCTGGTCCATGTATACATTTTCCAGTCCGGTCAGTTCACTCAATACACGTTTGGCAGCATCATCAGCACTTTCGTTTTCCTGAATGAAGCCTCCCATCAGCGACCATTGTCCCATTGCAGGTTCGAAATTTCTTTTGAGCAGCAATAGATTCAGTTCACCTTTGTCAAATCCAAAGATAATACAGTCGATTCCGACATAAAATTGGGGATTATGATTATAATATGTGGTCATGAAGTTCGTGACTTTTGGTTCTTTACAACTTGGTTTCTTGGGTCTCTGTTATTTTTCTACTGTAAACTTGAAGATACAGTGACTGTGGTAAGTCTGTCCCGGAGTCAGGATAACAGAAGGCCATTGTGGTTTGTTAGGGCTGTCAGGATAGTGCTGTGTTTCCAAACATACAGATGCACGCTGCGGATACACGATACCTTTCTTACCCTTCACTGTTCCGTCCAGGAAGTTTCCGGTATACACCTGAATACCCGGTTCGTCTGTATACACTTCCAGACTGATACCGGTTGTTGGGCTGGTCAGTTTAGCTGCCACCTGATTGATGTCACCTTTGGTTTTCAGTACCCAGTTATGGTCAAATCCGTTACCGAATTTTACTTGTTCGTTAGAGAACTCTGTCACTCCTTCGCTGATGGCTTTCGGCGTGTTGAAGTCAAACGGAGTTTCTTTTACTGCCATCATTTCACCTGTTGTCATGAAGGTGCTGTCTACCGGAGTAATACTGTCGGAAGCTACGTAAAGTAAGTGATCTGTAGCCGGTTTAGACGGGTCGCCATTCAGGTTGAAATAAGAATGGTTGGTCATATTAATGACTGTGGTCTTGTCAGTAGTAGCATCGTATTTGATGTCGATGGCATTGTCGGCAGTCAATGAATAAGTTACATTGGCAGTCACATTTCCCGGGAAGTTATTGTCTCCGTCGGGCGATTTCATGGTCAGCACGATGGTACTGTCATTGGCTTGGTTCGCTTCGTATACCTGATATTGCCATCCGGTAGGGCCGCCGTGCAGACAATGGCCGAAGTTATTGGTCGGAAGCTGGATTTCCTGTCCGTCGATTGTAATTTTCCCTTTATTGATTCGGTTGGCATAACGGCCGATAGAAGCTCCGAAGTCACTTGGAATATTCTGATAGTCAGCAATGCTGTCAAAACCGAGAACTACATCCGTCATCTTTCCGTTTTTATCGGGAACCATGACGGATACGATTCGTCCGCCGAAATTGGTTACACAAACTTCCATACCCTGACTGTTCTTCAAAGTATAAAGTTTGATAGGTTTGGCATTATCAGCTGAAACCTCAAAATTAGCAGGGTTCAAGCCTGATAATGTCAGCTCTGGTTGCTGGGCTTGCTTGGAAGCACAACCGCTCATTACTGCAAGGATGATACTTGCCCCTAAAAAAGATTTGTTCATGCTTTTCATATGAAATTATTGATGTTTTTATATATGGTGTAAAAGTAACACTTAAAACAATTGCTTGTTCATTTTTTTCAGATGTTTTTCAACATAGAATGAGCGTTTTTTAGTAGTTTCTATTAAAAAAGAAGAGGATATGCAGGTTTTCTACATATCCTCTTTCTTTATAAGTTGGTTTTTATGGATTACCAGAAGTATGCATAGAACAATGCGCAGAGAACAACAACTCCCAATGTAGCAACTACATCCCACATATTCCAGCTTTCGCGAATTGCTTTCTTGTAGTCACCAGTGAAAGTGATGGCTGCAATTTGTTCAGATGTCGGTTTAGCAGTGAACATGGATACTACGTACATCATGATAACGATGAATACCAGCAACCATACTTCAAAGATAAGCCAGTTAGTCTGCCAGAACCAAGAAGTGCATTCCCAGAACGCTCCGTCCATTACCGCTTTACCAGAGTCGGTAAGTACGTTGGTCAACAGACGAAGCATACCAATAAGGAATCCTCCGATAAGTCCCCATTCTCCAGCTTTCGGTGTGATGCGCTTAGAGAAGATCCCCAGGGTAAATACGGCTACCATGGCAGGAGCAATCAAAGACTGAATATCTTGAAGATAAGAATACAGGTTACCCATGTTCATCATGATAGGCATCCAAGCCAATCCCAACAGTACGACAACGACTGTAGCTACACGGCCTACCATTACGTAGTGGCTTTCGCTCATACCTTTCTTCATAGGTTTGTAGAAGTCTTCTGTAAACAGTGTCGCACAGCTGTTAAAGAATGCAGCCAAAGAAGCCACCAGGGCGCAGATGAAACCGATGGTTACGATACCTTTCACACCTGCAGGCAAGATGTTCTTTACCATCATGGCAAAAGCACCGTCTGTGTCATGTGTGTTGGTGATATCCATTACGATGTTGCTACCGGTTTTCTGTGAGAGTGCGAATGCCACCATACCCGGAATCAGAAACATGAATACAGGCAACAGTTTGAAATAACCGGCTGCGATTGTACCGCGGCGTGCACGTGCCATAACTTTACGGTTATCTTCTCCCTTAGTCTGTCCGAGCACACGCTGTACGATGTGTTGGTCAGTACACCAGTACCAGAAACCGATGATAGATGCTCCGAGGAATACCACATAACCCGGGAATTGCGGATACATCGGGTCAGCTGGGTCAGTGTGGAACATGTGAGTTGTTCCGAAACCGTCGTGTGCGGCGTTACAAACAGCCATCATTTGTGACCATCCTTCTGAGATGCTGCCATCACCCAGCATATTCAAGCCTAAGAACAAAACCAGAAATGAACCGATGATAAGGATAGGAGTTTGGATGGCAGAAAGTGTCATGACTCCCTTCATACCGCCAAAAACGGTGAACACAGCCGTGATAAAGATAAGACCGAGCGCTCCCCACCAGAATGGAAGACCGAGCAGGTATTCAAAGAAGATACCACCGGTAAATGCAGTTACAGATACCTTTGTCAATACGTATGCAATCAGTGTGATGATAGACAGCCATGAACCGGTACGTTGAGTGTAACGGAATTTCAGGAAGTCGGGCATGGTGATAATCTTGCCCATTTTGTTGTTTAATAGTTGATAGAAAGGAACGAACAACCATCCTAAAATAAGGATCATCCATCCTTGCATTTCCCAGTGTGCCATTCCCACACCGTCTTTTGCACCTGTACCGGCTAATCCTACAAGGTGCTCAGAACCGATGTTTGCTGCGAAGATAGCAGCACCGATAATGTACCAAGGTTCCCCTTTCCCGAAAAGGTAATCCTGGCTGTCGGCACCTTTCATTTTTTCCTGATCTTTTTTTATTGCACGGTAAACAGCCCATACAATAGCAATGACTCCGACAGCGAGAACCAGCCAGTCAAGCCAAATAAATTCAGTTGAATTCCAATTCATAATAGTATTATTTTAATTATTTGTGTATTGATTTTGCGGTTATCAAAAACGTATTTTATCTTGTTTGTTTTTCAAAGTGTATTAGCAACACTAATTTGAATGCAATATTACGGATAAGTGTAAAATTACACTAATAAAAGTCCATGTTTTAGAGCATGTTTCGTCCTTTTTTTTCGTTCTCCTTCGTTTTTAACATTTCTACAGGCGATGAAAGTAAAAACTTCTGTCGACTTTTGAGTATTTTTATGTGTTCGTTCGTATTAGTTATGTTGGAAAATAAAAACAGAAGGTAAAGAACGATTTTTTTTTAAAATATGCTGATGATATAATTGTTAATCGGGACTTTATACATCTGGAATCTGCTGTAATGTGATTTTTATTTTTTCAGGGCATCTTGTCTACTCCTAATTATATAATGAAGGGTGGGTAATAACAAGTAAAAATGAAGGCAGGATACCTTCTTGTAAACCGACAAAATAGCCCTGACATACTTCCCGTGTGGTGAAGCATGTCAGGGCTATTGGTTTGTAAAGACTTTCAGTCCTTCTTATTTTTTCAGCATCTGGAACAGCTTGTCCAGTTTCGGCGACATGATAATCTCTGTGCGGCGGTTCTTGGCGCGACCTTCGGCTGTTTCGTTATCGGCCACCGGCATGTATTCTCCGCGTCCGCTGGGTTGTATCTGCAACGGGTTGACCTTGTATTTTTCAATCAGGATACGTGCTACGGAAGTAGCGCGGATAACGCTCAGGTCCCAGTTGTCCTTGAACTGTGCGGTATGAATCGGCTTGTTGTCCGTATGTCCTTCGATGCATACATCAATTTCGGTCTGCTTGTTCAACACTTCAGCTAACTTTCCCAAAGCCTCTTCTCCACGTTTATCCAGTTTGGCACTTCCGGACTGAAACAACAGTTTGTCGGACATGGCCACATAGACCTTGCCGTTCTGCTCGCGTACGGTCAGCTCGTCACTGCTGAAGCCGAGCAAGGCATCTTTCACGCTGTTGAGCAGGCTCTGTACTGTGGCATTCTGCTGGTCAATCATGCCTTGCAGTTCCTGAATGGTCTTTTCACGTTCATCCAGTTCTTTCAGCTTTTCACCGAGCAGGGCGTTCAGTTTCTCCTGTTCATTCATGTTGCTTGACAATAGCTGCTGGTAATGGCGGATGGAGTTCCTCTGCCGGTTGGTATCTTGCTGGAGGCGGTCAATTTGTCCGCGCATCTTGTCCATCTCATTGTGGCATTCGTTCAGTTGCCCTTGCAGCTTGTCTCCTCTGGACAATGCTTCTATTCGTCCGTTTTCTGCAAGGAGGAATTTTTTCTTGGTGACGCACGAAGTACTGCTCATTATCAGTGCTCCACCCAGTATGATTAAACCTATTTTCTTCATAATCTGCAAATTTTTTTTGCAAAGATACGGTTGTTTGCGTGAATCGTATGTGGATAAGGTCTTTTTTTGTCTTTTTATACATGAAAAATGTTTACAGGGTATGTGGACTTTTCAGGAAATCAACTTGAACCATTTCTTAAAAATATAGTTAAATTTACCTCTCCGCACGTACGTGACGAGGTCTTGACACGTTCGTGCTGATGTCTCGACACGTACGTGCGGAGAGGTTGACACGTTCGTGTCGAGGTATTTTTGTAAGTTCGTTTGCAGTTTTGGGATTAAGGGGTTGGGAAAGTGTGGAGGTATGTTTAGATAGTAAGTTCTAGAGGCTGTTAATATTTTAAATTTAACATTGGCTTTTCTCATGCTTAATCATTAAATTTGCAATTACTGCACGCTAATCAATCTTTATAGAGAATATGGATAAAGATAGCTGCATATTATTAAGGTAACTGATGAATAAAAGGAGAGTATTACACTCTTAAGGCAATTGTTAATCTGATAGCGGAAATGATTCAACCCTATCGGGGCAAAATATATGACCCGTGTTGTGGTTCAGGAGGTATGTTCGTGCAAAGCATGAAGTTCATCGAAGCACATCATGGCAACAAGAAGGATATTTCCGTTTACGGGCAGGAATACACGAATACCACTTATAAACTGGCCAAGATGAACTTGGCAATTCGTGGCATTGCCTGTAATTTGGGAGAAAAAGCCGCTGATACCTTTCATAACTGGCAGCGCGAAGGATACGAATGTTCGGAAGATAGAGAAACACAGCTTGAGGTCAGAATAAATCAAGATACGGTATGGTTGAATGCCTATCAGATAGCCGAACTATTTGGGCGCGATTCAAAAACAATCCGTAAGCATATAGCGAATGCCATAAAAGAAGAACTTGCATGTTCTGTGGTAGTCGCAAATTTTGCGACAACCACAGAACATGGTGCGATAGAAGGTAAAAGCTAGACACATGAGGTACGTTTCTATAACCTTGATGTCATCATTTCTGTTGGTTATCGGGTCAAATCAAAAAAGGGTGTGGACTTTCGCCGTTGGGCTAATAGAGTGCTGAAAGAATATCTGGTGAAAGGCTATGCCGTCAACAAGGCTTTGACCGAACAGCATTATACTGAATTGAAGCAATTGGTAACGGTCTTGGGCCGTACCGTCAAGGCGCAGGAAGCACTTACATCGGAAGATGCGCTCAATCTGGTGGAAGTGGTTTCCGATTACGCTTATGCTCTCGATACGTTAGACAGATACGATTATCAGCAACTGGCGGTAGAGCAGACCACTAACGAAGTAAAGTTTCATGCTACCTACGAGGGAGCCATGCAGGCCATAGAAGAACTGAAGGAAAAATTCGGTGGAAGTCAGTGGTTTGCCCATGAGAAGGATGATTCCTTTAAAAGTTCCATCGGGCAAATATACCAGACTTTTGGCGGGCAAGATCTTTACCCTTCTGTGGAGGAAAAAGCGGCTATGCTGCTTTATCTTGTCACGAAAAATCATTCGTTTAGTGATGGCAACAAACGTATTGCTGCCACCCTTTTTCTGTGGTTTATGGCCGGTAACGGCATTCTCTACAATCCGGATGGGAGTAAGCGCATTGCCGACAACACCTTTGTGGCTCTTACGTTGATGATAGCCGAAAGCCGCACAGAAGAAAAGGATATTATGGTGAAAGTAGTAGTCAATCTGATTAACAAGAACAACTATGAGTAAGGAGAATTATAGACGGCTGGGTGATTATATTCGTGAGGTGGATATAAGGAATCGGGATTTGGAGGTAAAGGAACTTTTGGGGGTTAGTATCTCCAAAGAATTTATACCATCTATAGCAAATACTATCGGAACTGATATGTCTTCTTATAAGGTGGTTGAACCATTGCAATTTGCGTATGGTCCGGTTACATCGCGTAACGGTGATAAAGTGTCCATTGCATTATATACGGGTAAAGGAAAAATTATTATTTCGCAGGCCTATACCGTTTTTGAAGTAAAGAACCAGGATGAACTTCTTCCCGAGTATCTAATGATGTGGTTTCGTCGTCCAGAGTTTGACCGTTATGCCCGCTTTAAATCTCATGGCAGCGCAAGAGAGCTTTTTAGTTGGGAGGAAATGTGCGATGTTTTTCTTCCTATTCCACCCATTGAGCAACAACGAAAGATTGTGGCTGAATATGAAGCTGTTTCTCGAAGAATTCGTTTGAATGAACAGATGATTGCCCGTTTGGAGGAAACAGCTCAGACACTCTATCGCAAAATGTTTGTAGATGGAATTGATAAAGAGAATCTGCCGGAAGGGTGGAGAATGGGGACATTGGGAGAAATTGCAGATTTCAAGAACGGTAAGGCTATAAAAGCAAACGACGGTATTATACCCATTTACGGTGGAAATGGAATAGTAGGTTACACGGAGTCTTCTAATGCGGAGAATATAATTGTTATTGGGAGAGTAGGCATTAATTGTGGAAATGCATTTTTAGAGCCTAATAAATGTTGGGTAAATGACAATGCAATGATGGTTATCTCTAAATCGGATAATATATATTTCTTATATTGGCTTATATATGGGATGGATTTAAATAATCAAAGCGAAGGCTCTGGTCAACCACTGTTGACACAAGTTATATTGAATAAACAAGAATGTCTTATTCCTTCTTTTTCTCAAATAAAAGCATTTGATAATCAGGTTAAAGTCCTATATAAGAATCTATTCATAAAACAACGTGAGGTAGTAAAATTAACAGAATTACAATCTTTACTATTGGTAAAGATGGGATACTAAAAACGTACAAAAATGGGAAAGGATATACAACAAGAATTTTTTGAACTTCGTTTAGGTATAAAAGGATATAGTATATCAACTTACGATTTAATAGCTTATCTAAGTGATACAAATAAGCTTATTACATCAATAAACCAAACATTGAACACAAAATATGCTATTGGATTTGACCAAATAGAAATAGATGTTGTTGCTTTTGAAAAAGGAAGTTTTAAAATACCGTTATACATAAAAAAAATAACAGAAAACCCTACGATTTCAAGTGTTGTAGGAAGTGTTTTTGGTGTATTAATATCAGGGCTTCTTTCAAACAATCAAGAAGCTAAAACTATACAATATGGTACAGATAAAGTTGTTGTTACAAATGATGAATTATTAAAAAATCGAGCAACGGCTAACGCAGTGGGGAATATCGCAAGAATGGCAGTTGAATCGGATGGTATTAAAGACCTCTCTGTTACATATGAGAAAGCAAACGGAGAAAAAGAACAGGTTGTTATAAATAAAAGGACTTTATCACAAGTAATGTACGAAGTACCTGAGGATGATAGCATTTCTAATATAGTAACAAATGCTACCTTAGAAATTGTATCCCCTGTATTTGTAGACAAACCAGCAACATGGAAAGTGGCTTATGACGGTAATCAATTCACGGCACAAATGACAGATGAAGATTTTCTTGGGAAAATGAATTTGCAAAAACTTTCATTTGCTCCTGGAGATGTTATTATTGCCGATATGGAAGTCGTTGCTAAAACCACTGAAAGAGGTATTCGTCTTAAACACTATATCCGCAAAGTTCACAAATATCCTAAATTTAGCAGAATCATAAGAAATGAACCTGATTTATTTGAAGAAATAAAAGAATAATATGTCACACTTCAACGAACATACCCTCGAACTCTCCATCATGGAGTTATTCCAGCAGGAAGGATATATCTATACCAGGGGAGAAGAAATCCATAAAGAAGCAGATGAAGTATTGCTGCGCGATGATATGCGTACGTATCTTTGTAATCGCTATCGAGAGGCTGGTATCACTCCCCTTGAAATAGAAAGTGTATTGGCAAGGCTGACGGCCAATGCAGGGTGGTCTTTGTATGACAATAATGCACAGACCTATCGGCTGATGACCGAAGGGTTTTCGTTGAAGCGTGAGGATGCTGCCTTGCCCGATTTGTTTATCGAACCGATAGACTTTAGCGAGGAAGGAAAAGACAATAATCTGTTCCGTGTAGTCAATCAGTTGGAAATAAAAGGAACTGAGAAGCGTATCCCTGACGGTATTGTGTATGTGAATGGTTTGCCGGTAGTAGTGCTGGAATTTAAAAGTGCAGTAAAAGAAGATACTACTATTATGGATGCCTATACACAGCTCACCGTGCGTTATCGTCGTGATATTCCCGAACTGTTCAAATACAATGCGTTCGTAGTAATCAGCGATGGGGTAAACAATAAGTATGGGTCGTTGTTTTCACCTTATGACTTCTTTTATACCTGGCGAAAGGTGGAGGCGAACGACAAGGCAACCGATGGCATCAACTCTTTGCTGACAATGGTCAAAGGGTTGTTTCGCAAAGAAAGGTTATTGAGTGTAATCAAGGATTTTGTGTTCTTCCCCGATTCGTCGAAGAATGAGAAGAAGGTGGTTTGCCGTTATCCCCAGTTTTTTGCCACTCACAAGTTGTTTGAAAATATTCGCTTACATTCCAAACTTCGGGAAGGGGGCGATGGTAAAGGCGGTACTTACTTTGGAGCTACCGGATGTGGAAAGAGCATTACCATGCTGTTTCTTAGTAGGATGCTGATGCGTAGCCGGGAGTTTGCCAGTCCTACAATTGTCCTGATAACCGACCGCACAGACTTGGACGACCAGCTTTCCAAGTTGTTTGGTACAGCTAAAAATTTTATTGGTGATGAATGTGTGATAGATGTGGAGAGCAGGGACAAGCTGCGTGAGTATCTGACCGGACGGACAAGTGGCGGTGTGTTTCTTACTACCATCCATAAGTTTACGGAAGATACACGTCTCTTGTCGAAAAGGGCAAATATTATTTGTATTTCCGACGAGGCCCATCGTTCGCAGACCAATCTGGCTATGCAAGTGAAGCAGACCGAGAAGGGAGTGAGACGAAATTTCGGTTTTGCTAAATACTTGCATGATTCATTGCCTAATGCCACGTATGTGGGCTTTACAGGAACTCCGATTGATGCAACGATAGAGGTGTTTGGCGAAGTGGTGGATGCTTATACCATGACAGAATCGGTTACTGATGGTATTACCCGTCGTATTGTGTATGAGGGGCGTGCGGCAAAAGTATTGCTCGATAATAAAAAATTGCAAGAGATAGAGAAGTATTATGCGCAGTGTGCAGAAGAAGGCGCCAATGAGTATCAGATAGAAGAGAGTAAGAAAGCGGTGACCAAGATGGAGCGTATCTTGGGTGATGCTGATCGTTTGCAGGCGGTGGCCGAAGATTTCATTGCGCATTATGAGAAGCGAGTGGAAGAGGGAAGTACGGTAGAAGGTAAGGCTATGTTTGTGTGCTCTAACCGTACGATAGCTTTTTCCTTGTATAAGAAAATTGCGCTTCTACGGCCTGAATGGGTGAAGAAACCTGGTGAAGAGAAGCAGGGAATGGATGAACTGCAGGCTGCAGACATGTATGTGCTTTATGGCAATCAAGGGCTTCCTATTGAAAAGATGAAGCTAATCATGACCCGAAGCAAGGATGATGAGCCGGAACTTTATTCACTGTTGGGAACGGACGATGACCGTCGGGCTTGGGCAGAAGAATATAAAAAGTCTAAATCGAACTTTAAAATAGCCATTGTGGTAGATATGTGGACGACGGGCTTTGATGTAGACTGCCTGGATACGATGTACATTGACAAACCTTTGCAGCAACATACGCTGGTGCAGACTATTTCGCGTGTGAACAGGGTGTATCCGGGAAAGGAAAAAGGTTTGGTGGTGGATTATATCGGTATTAAAAGTAATATGAATGTAGCCTTGAAACGCTACGCACAAGGGGACGATAATTCGGATTCGGTGGAAAACATCGGGCAGTCTGTGGCAATGGTGAAAGATGAGCTGGATATTATCCGGCGGTTATTCGGGAGTTTTGACTATTCTGTGTTTTCTACGGGGACACCGCTGGAACAATTGGACTGCCTGAATAAGGGGGCTGAATTAATGCAGCGCACCAAGGAGCAGGAAAACTTATTTATGGGTCATGCCAGAAAACTGAAATCGGCATTCAATCTGTGTAGCAACAGTGAGGAGATAAGCTATGCCGAGCGTGAGGAAATACACTATTTTTGTGGGGTACGGTCTATTATCTATAAGCTGACAACTGGAGATACGCCGGACATTTCTCAAATGAACAGGCGGGTTGGTGAGATGATAGAAGAGGCAATACAGTCGGAAGGTGTGGAAGAAATCATTCAGATAGGCAATGATAAGGAGAACTTGGACGTGTTAAGTGAAGAATACATGGAACGATTGGGTAAACTGAAGCTGCCTAATACGAAAGTGAAGCTGATGGAACGGCTCTTGAAAACTGTCATTACAGAGTTCAAGAAAGTGAACAAGGCTAAAGGAGTGGATTTTTCCAAACGTCTGAGTGCTTTGGTTGAAAAATATAATGAACGTAGGGACAGTGCGATTTTTGCAGATGAGGTACTGACCGAAGTGGCTAATCAAATGGCCGATTTATTAAAGGAACTGAACAAGGAAAAGAAGTCATTCCAGAATTTAGGTATCAGCTACGAGGAAAAAGCGTTTTATGATATTCTTAAATCTATTGCGAAACAATTTGGTTTTGAGTATCCTGAAGAGAAATTACTGAAGCTGGCTGCTGAGATAAAGACAATTGTGGCTGATAAATCAAAATATACAGACTGGTCTACTCGTGATGACATAAAGGCGGAACTGAAAATGGACCTGATTCTGATATTGGCGGAATATGGTTATCCTCCTGTGACGAATGACGAGGTGTTTAAGGAAATTCTGGAGCAAGCGGAGAATTTCAAGAAATATAATGGATAAAACAGAAGTCTGCTTGTATCCATCTTATCCAATTTTACCGTAACTTTGCCGCGCATTTTGAAGAAGGTAAAAAGATGGATAACAGTGTGACTAAAAAACGTGCCCAAAGCAATGAGATAGATATGCTGAACGGGCCGTTGTTCAAGAAAATTTTGTTGTTTGCCCTTCCGCTGGCAGCCAGCAGTTTGTTACAGGAACTTTTTAATTCGGTGGATGTGGCAGTAGTGGGCCACTTCGTAGGAAGCAGGGCACTGGCAGCCGTGGGAAGTAATGCGCCGGTCATCGGGTTATTGATAAACCTGTTTATGGGTGTTTCCATGGGAGCTTGTGCCATTATCTCCAACCACATCGGGCAGCAGGACGACAGGAGCATACGCAATGCCATCAGTACGGTGCAGTTGGTGGCACTTCTCAGTGGATTCTTTTTGCTGGTGTTGGGGCAGGTGGCTGCCCGGCCGATTCTGACATGGATGGGCACTCCACCGGATGTGCTGGATGAGGCGGTGACTTACCTGCGTATTTATTTCCTGGGAATGCCTTTTATCATGGCATTTAATTTCGGTGCCGCCATTTTGCGGAGTATGGGCGATACGCGGCGTCCGCTGTATATTCTGGTCATGGCTGGTGTGGTCAATACCTTACTGAACCTGCTGTTCGTGATAGGCTTCGGCATGGGAGTGGCAGGAGTAGCTGTAGCTACGGGCATAGCCAATGCGGTCAGTGCTACTTTAATCATTCGTTTGCTGCGTAAGGAGAAAGAACCTTTCCGGTTGCATTTTGATAAGATGAAGATTCACGGGGTGGAGTTGAACCGTATGCTGCGCATCGGAGTGCCGGCTGGAGTGCAGGGCATGATTTTCTCCATTTCGAATGTGGTGGTGCAGTCGTCTATCAACAGCTACGGAGCCGATGCGATAGCCGGTTCGTCGGCTGCGCTCAACTTTGAGTATTATTGCTATTTTATTATTCAGGGATTTAACGGGGCAGCCATCAGCTTCATTGCCCAGAACTATGGGGCCGGAAGAATGGACCGGGTGCATCGGGTGTTCTGGATTTGCATGGGCTCAAGTCTGGCTTTCTGTGCAGCCTTCAACTGGCTTTTTGCCTGGCAGGATGATTTCTTCCTGGGCTTCTTTTCGGATGTGCCGATGGTGCATCATTTCGGGGCTATCCGCATGCACATTGTGCTGGCCTGTCAGTTTATTGCCAGCAGTTACGAGATTGCCGGTTCGTCGTTGCGCGGTATGGGAAAATCACTGACTCCGGCCGTGCTCACGGTGTTTGGAACCTGCCTGTTGCGTATTGTCTGGGTGTATGGGGTATCGCCGGTGTGGAGAGGATACGATGTACTGATGATGGTGTATCCGGTGTCTTGGGTGGTTACCGGATTGCTGGTGCTTACGGCTTACTGGTTGTTTATCCGGAAAAGTTTTGTTGATTCTTTTTGACGTAAATGATGTAATGTATTGTGAACCAGATAAAAAAAGTCAGTTGCTTGATCTGATAACTCGGGTTAGGTTAGTATGAGTCATTAAATATGTTGTGATTAGTATTAAATGGTAGAGAAATTGTAAATGTGGTTGTATGATAGGGTTGTGAGGCTACAGATAGTTCACCACCATGCATACGTATAATTTGTTGAGATAAGCTAAGCCCAATACCTGTTCCATTCTTTTTAGTTGTAAAAAAAGGAATAAAAATATCTTCAAGTAAATTGGATGGAATACCCGGTCCATTATCTGTTATTTTTATAAATAACATTCTTTTTTGTCTGTATATTGTTACCTGTATTTTTTTATCAGGTTGTTCAGTGAAGGCTTGTATTGCATTTTTCAATAGGTTGATAAAAACTTGTGATAACATTTTCTCGTCTGCATAAATTTGTACTTCTGGTTGAAAACAATCTATAGAAAAATCTATATGTTTTCGTAATAAGTCTTCTTGATATAGTATATGAATGTTCTGTACTAGGTTTGTCAGAGAAAAATATTTAAATTCAGGTTGTTTTAAGCCTGAAAACTGTCTATATGATTCTGTAAGATAGATTAAATTTTGTCCTTGATTTTTAATAGTTTCTAGGCCGCGTATCATTTTTTCAATAGTGAGATCCGTCACATTTTTTTGCGTTTTGATATTTTTAATTTGGTAATAAGAAAGGAGGGTTTCAGAGAGTGAAACGATTGGAGTGATGGAGTTCATTATTTCATGAGTTAATACGCGCATAAGCTTTTTCCAGGATTCATATTCTTTTTGATGGAGTTTACGTTTAAACTCATTTTGTTTATGCTCTGAAATTAATGTGTATACTCTGTTAAAAGATGCATATAAGTAGCGTTGTTCTTTGGAGCCTATATTTTCCGGAAAATGAAGCATAGATTCATTTTCTTCTATGGAATCAAAAAATATTTTCATTTTTCGATTATAGGAATTCAGGTAGTAAACAAGTTTCCCAATAAGAACGAAGGCAGCTAGGATCGCGATTGTACCTAGTATTATAGCTTGTCTTGAAATAATACCTGCAACTCCAAGTCCAAATGTCAAGACAATGAGCAAAACAAATAAAAGGATATGTATGAATAAGCGGGTACTGAACATTTATAATTAAAAATTAAAGCGTGTTAACTTATTGTATAAGGTTTGTCTACTGATTCCTAGTTGCTCTGCTGTAGCAGTTAAATTTCCGGCATTTTGAGAAATGGCTGCCAATATTGCTTTTCTTTCCACTTCTTTTAAATGAGGGACTTTATCAAAGGAAAGAGTCTTGTCTGAATGCATTGATATGTCGGAGGGTTTGATTATTTCTTTTTCTGCTAAAATTACAGCTTTTTCAATAGTATATTGTAATTCTCTGATATTTCCTGGCCAATTATGATTCTCTAGTTTTTTTATTGTTTGGGGATGCAAGGTCAATCCTGTTCGTTTATACAAGTTAGCATATTTTTTTAAGAAATATTCTGCAAATGTTGCGATGTCCTCTTTACGGTGTCGTAAAGGAGGAATTTCTATTTGTATAGTGTTTATGCGATAAAATAAATCTTCACGGAAATTCGCTTGCTTTACCATTTCAAGTAAATTACGATTAGTTGCGGCAATTAATCGTATATCAATTGGAATTTTTTTGTTACTCCCAAGCCGGGTTATTTCTCTATTCTGTAAAGCGGCTAATAGCTTTGCTTGTAATCCCAATGATAAGTTTCCAATTTCATCAAGAAAAAGTGTACTTCCATTTGCCGCTTCAAATTTACCGATTCTACTCTCGTATGCATCTGTAAAAGCTCCTTTTTCATGTCCGAAAAGTTCACTTTCAAATAATGTTTCACTGATAGAGCCCATATCGATATTAAACATTTCATGCTGACTGCGGAGAGACAGACGATGAATCTCGCGAGCTAATACTTCTTTGCCCGTACCATTTTCACCAAAGATTAAGATGTTTGCATCTGTTTTTGCAACTTTAGTTACAAGTTTTATTATTTTCATCATCGCTGGAGAATGGCCAATAATCATTCCTGGTTCGCTGGGGCCTTTAATAGGATATGTGGGTAATTTGTTTTTGGTTTCTTGTAATGCTGTTCGTATTTTTAGTATTAAGTTATCATTATTCCAAGGCTTTAATACAAAATCTGTTGCTCCATTTTTTAATGATTTCACAGCGAGATCAATATCTCCATAAGCGGTTAGCATAATAACAGGTAGTTCTGGCTTAATTTCATGTATGCGCTGGAGCCAAAACAGACCCTCATTACCTGTATTTAAGCCAACAGAGAAATTCATATCCAGAATGACTAAATCAATTATAGATTCATCTAAAATAGAAAATATCTTGCTGGGATCAGATACTGTCTCTATTTTCTCAAATTCCCTTTCCAAAAGAAGCTCTAGAGAAATCAATACGCTTTTGTTATCATCAACAATTAGAATAGTGCCAGTTTGCATATGTTCTTTTTTAAAGGTAAAAATACCTGTTTTGCAGATGTCGGACAAAAAAACGTCTAATTATTTGACATTTCCGAAGTTTTATTATGTCTCTTTCTTGGTTTTTATTTCATAATAACAAATAAGGTTTCGCGGTGGCATAACTTAAAATAACATAAGTGGAATTATTTGTTGGAGCTAGAGTGTTTTTTGAGAAAAATGCTCAATTAAAGAGTTTATAAATTATATGTTTTCAGCTATGATTCAATCGAAATACAAGTCTTCTGAAATTTGTGAAGTATAAAAGATAAAACTGACATATGAATACATCATTTTAATGTCAAAAACGTGGACGTTTATATGTCAATAAATTAGACGTTTGTTTTCTTTGTTTGTATGCAAAGTATTGATTAATAGTATGTTGTGTTTTTGGCATGCAATTTGTATTATCTGAAACAGATATAATAATATAAAGTAACCGATATGAGTTCTGAAACGTTTGTAGGGCAACGTTTATTGATTTTTTTATCAATTTGTTATTTTGTTTTGCCTGAAATTTGTAGAGCACAGTCCGAATGGACCGAGTCTGAATGTATACGATATGCAATTGAGCATAATTTGCGGATACAAAATAAAAAGTTGGATACTAAAATTGCCAATACAGATATTATAGCTGCTTATGGTAATTTTTTACCTACGATTAGTACTGTCAGTGTCTTGGGAAAGCAATTTGGACATTCCATAGATCCATTGACTAACCAATATACTTCTGGGTCTTTTTTAGAAAATACAATAGGTCTAAATATTTCTCTCCCAGTATTTGAAGGATTTTCTCGTATTGATAAATTATTGTTTTGTAAATTGAACAAAAAAATTACTGTTTTATCAAGTAAAGTGGAAGAAAACAATTTGGCTTTTGAAGTATTAGAAGCATTTTATTGTTATTATTTCGATAAAGAAATGCACAAACTTGCAGTTGAACAACGGAAGCTGAGTGAATATTATTGCACACAGATGATGGAATATGTTGATTTAGGGATACGTTCCCTTTCTGACTTACAAGAAGTAAAAGCACGCTTACAATCCGATGTTTATCAAGAAACGGTGAAATCTAATCATTGCAATCTTTCTCTATTAACTCTGAAAGAACTGATGAACATTAAAGAAACTGATACATTGTCTATTATCATTACAGAGAGTAGGATGGATATAACTGACAGTCTTTTAAACTTAAATGAACTATATTTCATTTCCGAATTAACTCTTCCAGAATATCATATTATGAATATGAAAGAAAAAGCTTCTCGTAAACTATGGTCTATGGCAAAAAGAGTTTTTTACCCTTCAATTCGTCTGGATTTTAATTTGAATACTGGATATTATAATACGGCAAAAAATAAATCTGGTGATATTATCCCCTATCGAGAACAATTAAATAATAATATGAATAGGTATATTGGAATATGCGTATCTTTACCAATATTCAATGGGTTGTCTCGTTTAGAAAATATAAGAAAAGAAGAACTTCGTTTGCAGCAAGTACAGAATGAAAATGAACAACAACGTTTATCATTATATAAACAAATACATAATACATATCTTTCTTTTCAATCTGCACTTAAGGAATGTCAATTAGCTAAAGAACAACTTCGCGCGGATTCTATTACATGGAAAGAAAGTGAAGAAAAATGGAGGGAGGGTATGATATCTATGTTCGAATTGTTGGAAAAACGCAATCAATACATGCGGAGTAAGGCAGAGATAATACGTACCAAACTGCAATATAGTCTTCAAAAAAGAGTGATACGATTCTATCAGGAAGGAACATTTTTGTAATAAAAAATTAATTATAAAATAAAAATGAAGCAGATTGATTATAACGGCATGGATACAAAAATTGAGAAAAAATCCAAATTTTCAAAGAAAATGATTTGTATTATAATTGGTTCAATTACTATTCTTTTGGGGGTATTATGGATAAAATTTCGTGTCAATTCATCCTCTATGAATGTAAACAAAGATGGCATAACAATTTCTACTGTACAAAAGGGAGAATTTAATGATTACATAAGAGTTGTTGGACAGGTTATTCCGGATCATATCATATATTTGGATGCTATCGAAGGAGGACGAGTAGAGGAACGTTTGATAGAAGAAGGGGCGCAAGTAAAAGCTGGAGATATAATTCTTCGTCTTAGTAATCCGCTGTTAAATATTGGTATTTTACAAAGTGAGGCAAACTTGGCTTATCAGGAAAACGAACTTCGTAATACTCGCTTGAATATGGAACAAGAGCATCTTAGTTTGAAGCAAGAACGTATTACAGTGAATAAAGAATTAATACAGAAGCAACGTCGTTTTCAACAATACTCACATTTGTTTCAAAAGAATTTAATATCTAGGGAAGATTATTTGCAGTCACAAGAAGATTATAATTCAATTTCAGAACAAGTCAAAGTTTTAGATGAAAGAATCAAGCAAGATGTACAGTTACGTGATAATCAATTACAAAGTCTAAATGAAAATATACAGAACATTAAAAAAAGTCTTTTACTTGTACGTGAACGTTTAGAAAATTTAAAGATAAAAGCGCCTGTTGATGGACAATTAGGAAATATAGAAGCTCAAATAGGACAATCTATATCTCAAGGTGAACGTATAGGACAAATTATTACTCCAGAGTTGAAGGTAGAAGCAAAGATTGATGAGCATTATGTGGAACGTATTCATTCTGGCCTTTTGGCTAATTTTGAGCGTGAAGGAAAAAAGTATAGTTTGAAAATAACAAAAGTATATCCGGAAGTACAAAATGGACAATTTCGCACTGATTTGCATTTTATTTCTGATAGACCTGTGAATATCCGTTCTGGACAAACATATCACTTAGATTTACAACTGGGTGATCCTATAGAAGCAGTTCTTATTCCACGTGGAAGTTTTTATCAGTCAAGTGGAGGGGAATATGTATATGTAGTAGATGAGAAAGAAAAAGTGGCTCATCTGCGCCAAGTTCGATTAGGACGACAGAATCCTTTGTATTATGAAGTTCTGGATGGTTTGAGTCCTGGAGAGAAAGTTATTATTTCCGGATATGATTTATTTGGTAAAAATGAACACTTAAAATTACGATAATGGAATATTTTTCTCAAATTATTAAAAGTCAGAGGGCAAAGAAGTCTCTTACAGCCCTTAATTTATTTGGCCTTTCTGTGTGTATAGGTTCGGCTCTGTTGATTCTTTTTTATGTACGGTTTGAATTAAGTTTTGACACATTTCATGATGGTGATCGAATTTATCGTGTAGAAAGTCGTCTTTATGAAGGGAATGTTTTGACGGACAATTGGGCTACAACGACATTTGGCCACGCTCCTGTCATGTTTCGTGAAATTCCTGGCATCGAACAATATGTAAGGGTGACAGCACAAGACCGTGAACAAGAAGTTACATACAAGGAACGTCAATTTATGGAGGAAAAATATTGTTATACGGAACCTGCATTTTTTGATTTATTTAATTTCCCCATAATTAAAGGGGAGAAGAAAGGACAATTAGTTCGTCCAAATACAGCTGTAATTACGGAAAGTACTGCACATCGCTATTTTGCAAATAGTGATCCTATTGGTAAAATCTTGACCTTTAAGACGCCTTCATCCGAACAACATTTTGAGGTTACAGGAATAATTGCAGATATGCCATATAACTCTCATTTACGTTACGATTTTTTATTGTCGTATTCTTCTATTCCAGAAGCAAGACGTGACATTTGGTATATTCATGGTGTGTATACTTACATACGTCTTAAACCCGGTAAAAGTCCAAGCGATATAGAAGAAAATTTTCATTCTATATCAAAAAAATATAAGACATCTGCATTAAAGTATAAAGATTGGAGAGTTGAACTTATTCCTTTAAAAGATATACATTTGACTCCTCGTAAATCATATGAAAAAGAAGAAAAAGGTAGCAAAACAGCTGTCCAAATTCTTTTTATTATGGCTGTAGCTTTATTGTTAATCGGATGGGTAAATGCTTTGAACTTAACTATTGCGCGTTATTTAGAGAGAGGAAAGGAATTTGGGCTTAGAAAAGTATTCGGAGCTTCTCGTCGACAAATTGTAATACAAGGATTACTTGAATCAGGGCTATTCAACTTATTGGCATTGGTCTTAGCTTTGGGATGGATAGAAGTATTGTTGCCTATTGTTTCCCGTTGGGTTGGACAAAATTTTGCATTTGACGTTTTTAACTCATTAGAATGTTGGAGTATGGTATTAATAATATTTGTCTGTGGAACCTTTTTTATTGGTTTATATCCGTCATTTCTACTTACTCATATTAAGCCATCAGACATCATGCGAGGTAAATTTTTACATAGTCGAAAGGGAAATAAAATTAGGAAAATATTAATTGTCATTCAATTTGTAGCTTCCTTTATTTTAGTTTCAGGAACAATTGTAGTAATTAGACAAATACATTTTATGCAACAAGAAACTTCTTCTTCTATGTTTGATCGAGTTTTGGTTTTGAAATATCCTGCTTTAACAGAAAACATGTCTGTACAAATGATGAACTTCAAGAAAAGGCTAGAACAGGAGTCCTTTATAAGTCATGTGGCTGTTTCTGGTGCAGTTCCAGGTGTGGAAGTTGCAAATTATTTCACTAATCGTCCTTATGGAAGCGACATATCAGAAATAAAACTGATACAAATGTTTGCCGTAGATTATGATTATTTGACTCTGTATTCTCCTAAAATCATTTGTGGCCGTATTTTTTCTGAGAATTATGGAAATGAACTAAACAAGGTCGTTTTGAATGAGGAGGCTGCCAGATTACTTGGATACTCTTCTCCTGAAGATGCATTAGGCAAACAATTAACCATGGAAGTCTTGGAAGAGCCTCTTGAGATTATTGGTGTTGTGAAAAATTATCACCAACAATCGCTCGCTGAACCATATAAGCCAATAATGTTTTTTATAAAAGAACGTGTTCCTTTTATTGCGACACCGTATATTTCTATTCAATTAAAAACAGAAATTAATGCAAAACAAGTTGCAAAGATAGAGCAGATATATAAAACATATTTTCATTCAGCTGTATTTTCATATTTTAGGTTGAGTGATTACAATGATGATTTGTATAAATCAGATCGTAATTTTAGTTGGATTTTTACATGTGCATCATTGCTTGCAATATTTGTAGCTTGTTTGGGGTTATGGATTATGACTCTCTTTTCTACGATGGCTCGTGTAAAAGAAATTGGAATAAGAAAGGTGTTAGGGGCTGATAAAAAAAGTCTTTTTGGGGTTTTGACACGAGAGTTGATATTACTTACGATATTGGCTACAGTATTGGGAACTCCTCTTTCTATTATTTTGATGGATGAATGGCTTAGAACTTATGCCTTTCATATTATTTTGCCTTGGTGGGGATATGTAATAGCATTTGTGTTAATGATATTTGTCGCTTTATTGACAGTAGCTCATCAAGTTTGGCGTGTAATTCGTTTAAAACCAATGCGTATTTTGAGAAATGAGTAATTTAAATTTTTAAAATATGATTAGAACAGAAAATCTTTCCATGGTTTTTACGACAGAGGATGTACAGACCAGGGCATTAAACAATGTAAATTTGGAAATTAAACAAGGGGAATTTGTTGCCATCATGGGACCATCAGGATGTGGAAAATCAACGTTGCTAAATATTTTAGGAACGCTAGACATACCTACGTCTGGAAAATATTTTATTAACGAGAAAGAAATGACCAAAATGAATGAAAATCAGTTGAGTTCTTTTCGTAAGAAAAATATTGGCTTTGTTTTTCAAAGTTTTAATCTGATAGATGAATTAACGGTATTTGAAAATGTTGAGTTACCATTAGTTTATTTGGGCATTCAAAAGAAAGAACGAATATCAAAAGTAATGAATGTATTAGAACAAATGAATATAGCCCATCGTGCCAAACACTTTCCACAGCAATTATCAGGAGGACAACAACAACGAGTGGCCATTGCTCGTGCAATAGTTACAGATTGTCCTTTGATATTAGCAGATGAGCCAACTGGTAATTTGGATTCAACAAATGGTGTTGAAGTCATGACATTACTACAACAACTTAATAAACAGGGAACAACTATTATAATGGTTACACATTCGGAAAGGGATGCTGGTTATGCCAATCGAGTGATTTATTTGTTGGATGGTAAAATCGTAAATAAATAATGGCAGTATATGGTTGACTTGTTTGGGAGGTGAATAGGATGGCTAATAAAATAGCCTCAACAATAAAGTTGAGGCTACTCAAAATGCCTTTAGAAAAGCTGTAAATAGGGTTTTAATCATTCCCACTCGATGGTGGCTGGCGGTTTTGACGAGATATCATAGCAAACGCGGTTCACGCCTTTTACTTTGTTGATAATGTCGTTCGAAACCTTGGCCATGAATTCGTAGGGCAGGTGAGCCCAGTCGGCTGTCATGGCGTCGGTACTTGTTACCGCACGCAGTGCTACGGCACGTTCGTAGGTACGTTCGTCGCCCATAACTCCTACGCTCTGTACCGGCAACAGGATTACGCCGGCCTGCCATACCTGATGATACAGGGAAGTTTCGTTACCGTTTTCATCTTTCACCTTCCAGTCGCGCAAGCCCTGGATAAAGATGTCATCAGCATCCTGCAGGATACGTACTTTTTCACGAGTGATGTCGCCCAAGATACGTACAGCCAAGCCCGGACCCGGGAACGGATGACGGGTAATCAGGTGCTCAGGCATACCCAGCTCGCGACCTACGCGGCGTACTTCGTCTTTGAACAGCAGACGCAAAGGTTCGCAGAGTTTCAGGTTCATCTTTTCCGGCAGACCACCTACGTTGTGGTGACTCTTGATAACGGTACCGGTGATAGACAATGACTCGATGCAGTCAGGATAGATAGTACCCTGTGCCAGCCATTTCACATCCTGAATCTTATGTGCTTCTTCATCGAATACGTCGATAAATCCTTTACCGATAATCTTACGTTTGCGTTCGGGTTCGGTTACACCTGCCAGTTCTGAGAAGAACTTTTCGCTGGCGTCTACGCCGATCACGTTCAGACCAAGGCATTCATAGTCGTGCAATACGTTCTTGAATTCGTTCTTGCGAAGCATTCCGTGGTCTACGAAGATACAGGTCAGGTTCTTTCCGATGGCTTTGTTCAGCAATACGGCTGCTACTGATGAGTCAACGCCACCGCTCAGTCCTAACACTACCTTGTCGTCACCAAGCTGTTGCTTCAGTTCGGCTACTGTGGTTTCAATGAAAGAAGCGGCACTCCAGTCCTGCTTTCCGCCACAGATGTCTACTACGAAGTTCTTCAGCAGCAAAGTTCCGTCTTCGCTGTGGAACACTTCCGGATGGAACTGTACGCCCCAGAGCTTTTCGTTCTTTGCCTGGTAAGCGGCGATGGCTACTTTGTCGGTAGAAGCGATGATTTCAAAGTTGTCGGGGATGGCAGTGATGGTGTCACCGTGGCTCATCCATACCTGAGAGTGTTCGCGGATGCCTTTCAGCAGCGGGTTCTGGTGGTCGAAAGTTGCCAGGTGTGCACGTCCGTATTCGCGGGTGTTAGCCGGCTCTACCTTTCCTCCGTTAGTGTACGACATGAACTGTGCACCATAGCAGATACCCAGGATAGGATATTTTCCGCGGATGTTGGTTAAATCAACTTTGAAAGCCTTCTCATCATACACTGAGAAAGGACTTCCCGACAAGATTACGCCGATAACCGACGGGTCATCGTGTGGAAACTTGTTGTAAGGAACAATTTCGCAATACATGTTCAGCTCGCGCACACGGCGGCCGATAAGCTGCGTGGTTTGTGAACCGAAGTCAAGAATAATAATTTTTTCCTGCATATTGTGTGTGATGTAAAATGTAATCTATGCGTGCAAAGGTACGCATATTTTTCCTAAATCCGATGTGGCCTGTGATTTTATTTGAGGCCGAAACCTGTCATTTGGAACTTTGAAAGCCTTATGGTATGCTTTTTTTAAGTTTTATATGTAAATAAGTAAGGAATAAATTTGTACTTTTGTCGCCGTATGAGCAGAATTTTGGCAATAGATTATGGCAGAAAACGCACCGGAATTGCAGTGACCGATCCGATGCAGATTATAGCGAACGGACTGACTACCGTACCGACACATGAGCTGATGGATTTTTTACTGAAGTATGTGGCGCAGGAAAAGGTGGAACGCATCGTGGTGGGGCATCCCAAGCAGATGAACAATGAGGACTCCGAAAATATGAAGTATATCAAGCCGTTTGTGGCGCAGCTGAAGAAGAAGTTGCCGGACATGCCGGTGGAACTGGTGGACGAACGGTTTACTTCTGTGCTGGCACATCAGGCGATGCTTGACGGCGGACTGAAGAAAAAGGCGCGTCAGGACAAAGCGCTGGTGGACGAAATTAGTGCCACGATTATTCTGCAATCTTATTTGGAATCGAGAAGAATGTAACTTAATAAATTTTTGAATAATATGATTTTACCTATTTATGTATACGGGCAGCCTGTATTGCGTCAGGAGGCTCAAGATATTACGCCAGATTATCCGGGCTTGAAAGAGCTGATTACAAATATGTTTGAAACGATGGACCGTGCCGACGGGGTGGGACTGGCTGCTCCTCAGATCGGGCTTCCTATCCGTGTGGTAGTGGTGAACCTAGACGTGCTGTCGGATGATATGCCGGAGTTCAAGGATTTCAAACGTACGTACATCAATCCGCATATTCTGGAAACAGGCGGTGAGCTGGTTTCGATGGAAGAAGGCTGCCTGAGCTTGCCGGGTATCCACGAAAGTGTGAAGCGTCCGGACAAGATTCACGTGACTTACTTGGATGAAAACATGCAGCCGCACGATGAGTGGGTGGAAGGCTATCTGGCCCGTGTGATGCAGCATGAATTCGACCACCTGGATGGTACCATGTTTATCGATCATTTGTCGGCTTTGCGCAAACAGATGATTCGTGGCAAGCTGAACGGTATGGTGAATGGTAAAGCTCGTTGCTCTTATAAAGTGAAAACAGTGAAATGATTAAAAGAATCCTATACATATTATATATAGGTATGTTTTTCCCGGTGGTTGCCTTGTCGCAGATTAATACGGACAGGGTTATGACCATCGGGAAAAATGCACTTTATTTTGAGGATTATGTCCTCTCTATCCAGTATTTCAATCAGGTAATCGGGGCGAAACCGTATCTGGCTGAACCGTATTTTTACCGTGGACTGGCCAAGATGAACCTGGATGATTATCAGGGGGCGGAGGCCGACTGTTCGCAGGCGTTGGAACGCAATCCTTTTGTGGTGAATGCGTATCAGATTCGCGGTATCTCACGTATCCGCCAGCAGAACTATCAGGGGGCTATTCAGGATTACCGTAAAGCCCTGAAGATGGATCCGGAGAATATCAGTCTGTGGCATAACTTAGCTTTGTGCCGGATGCACGAGGAGGAATATGCGCAGGCACGTGCGGATTTGGATACGTTGATTCGTATCTCTCCGCGTTATACGGATGCGTACCTGATGCGTACGGAGGTGTCGTTGAAACAGAAGGATACGCTGCAGGCCATGACGGATGCGGACAAGGCTATCGAGATGGACCGCTATAATCCGGATACATGGTCGTCGCGCGGAATGCTGTTCTTGCAACGCGGAAAATATAAGGATGCGGAAACGGACTTGACGGAGGCGATTCGTCTGTCGGTGCGTAATGCGGGTGTGTATATCAATCGTGCGCTGGCAAGATACCATCAGAATAACCTGAGAGGGGCGATGTCGGATTATGACCTGGCACTGGATGTAGACCGGAGTAATTTTATCGGACACTATAACCGTGGTTTGCTTCGTGCGCAGGTAGGGGATGACAACCGCGCGATTGAGGATTTCGACTTTGTGCTTAAAATGGAACCGGACAACCTGATGGCCCGCTTTAACCGGGGCTTGCTGCGCGACCGTACGGGTGATTATCCCGGGGCCATCGAGGACTATTCGGCGGTGCTGGAAGAATATCCCAACTTCTTGGCCGGATACCAGTATCGTGCGCAGGCCAGAAGAAAGGTGGGCGACCTGAAAGGGGCGGATGCCGACGAATTTAAGGTGCTGAAAGCGCAGATTGAAGCGCAGAACGGTACGAAAAAGCAGACGGCTTCAAACGACAAGACGCGTAAGAAATCGGATAAGAACGTGGAAAACTACCGCAAGATTGTGGTGGCCGACAATGATTCGGAAGACGACCGTTACAAGACGGATTACCGTGGAAGGGTGCAGGACAAGAATGTGACGATTTTGCCACAGCCGATGTTTGCCCTGAATTACTACGAGCGTCCGGAAGAGGTGAAGCGTCAGGTCAATTATTATAAAGGTATCGACGACCTGAATGCACGCAGGGTGCTTCCGCATCGTCTGCTGATTACGAATAACGAGGCTTCGTTGTTGGAAGAGCAGGTGAAGCAGCATTTTGCTTCTATCGACGAGCGGACGGCTGCCATTGTGAAGGAACCGGGTAATGTGTTGTATTATTATGCCCGTGCACTCGACTTCTATCTGGTGCAGGACTTTGACAATGCGTTGAAGGACCTGGATGAGGCTATCCGTTGTGACTCTACGTTCTTCCCGGCTTATTTCAGTCGCGCGCTGATTTACTACAAACAGTTGGAATACCGCAAGCGCGACCGGAAGTTTGAAGTGGAAACGGTAGAGGAACAGAACTTGCAGGTGCGTTCGTTTGACTATAATAAGGTGCGCGAAGATTTGGACCGTGTGATTGAATTGGCTCCCGATTTTGTGTATGCATATTATAACCGGGGTAATATCTTAGCGGTGATGAAGGACTATCGGGCTGCACTAGTAGATTACAACAAGGCCATTGAGCTGGATCCTCGTTTCGCGGATGCCTATTACAATCGCGGATTGACGAATATCTTCTTGGGTAACAACCGTCAGGGTATTCAGGATTTGAGTAAGGCGGGTGAACTGGGAATATTCTCGGCCTACAATATTATCAAACGATTTACGACAATAGAGGAGAAATAATTGGATGCAATATTTTTCTTTAACTAAAAAGTTTATATTTTTGCGTCTCAATAATAGATTAATACAAAAAAGACTATGGTTAAGATAACTTTTCCTGACGGCTCCGTTCGCGAGTATAACGAAGGAGTTACTGGTCTGCAGATTGCAGAAAGCATCAGTTCCCGTCTGGCACAGGATGTATTGGCTTGTGGGGTGAACGGTGAAACTGTGGATTTGAATCGTCCTATCAACGAAGATGCAAACTTCGTTCTTTATAAATGGGAAGACGAACAAGGAAAGCATGCCTTCTGGCATACAAGTGCACACTTGTTGGCTGAGGCATTGCAGGAATTGTATCCGGGCATTCAGTTCGGTATCGGTCCGGCTATCGAAAACGGATTCTATTATGACGTAGATCCGGGTGAGGCTGTGATTAAGGAAGGTGACCTGCCTGCCATTGAAAAGAAAATGGCTGAACTGGCTGCCAAGAAGGAAGAGCTGGTTCGCCAGAGCATTTCAAAGGAAGATGCTTTAAAAATGTTCGGTGACAGAGGTGAGACTTACAAGTGTGAGCTGATTTCTGAACTGGAAGACGGCCACATCAGTACATATACTCAGGGTGCGTTTACCGACCTTTGCCGTGGTCCGCACTTGCTATCTACTGCTCCTATTAAGGCTATCAAGCTGCTGTCTGTAGCTGGCGCTTACTGGAGAGGTCAGGAAGACCGCAAGCAGATGACACGTATCTATGGTATCACTTTCCCGAAAAAGAAAATGCTGGATGAATATCTGGTAATGCTGGAAGAAGCCAAGAAACGTGACCACCGTAAGATTGGTAAGGAAATGGATTTGTTCATGTTCTCGGATACAGTCGGTAAGGGACTTCCGATGTGGTTGCCGAAAGGTACTGCCTTGCGTATCCGTCTGCAGGACTTCCTCCGTCGTATCCAGGCACGTTATGACTATCAGGAAGTAATGTGTCCGCCTATTGGTAACAAACTGTTGTATGTGACTTCAGGTCACTATGCAAAATATGGTAAAGATGCATTCCAGCCTATCCATACTCCGGAAGAAGGCGAAGAATACTTCTTGAAACCGATGAACTGTCCGCATCACTGTATGATTTACAAGAACTCTCCGCGTTCTTATCGTGACCTGCCGTTGCGTATCGCTGAATTCGGTACGGTATGTCGTTACGAACAGAGTGGTGAGTTGCACGGATTGACTCGTGTACGTAGCTTTACACAGGATGATGCGCACATCTTCTGCCGTCCTGACCAGGTGAAAGATGAGTTCCTCCGTGTGATGGATATCATCTCTATCGTATTCACTTCTATGGGTCTGGAAAACTTTGAAGCTCAGATTTCTCTGCGTGACAAGGAAAACCGTGAAAAATACATCGGTAGCGATGAAAACTGGGAAAAGGCAGAACAGGCTATCGTGGAAGCTTGTGAAGAAAAGGGTTTGAAGGCGAAAGTGGAATACGGTGAAGCTGCATTCTACGGCCCGAAACTGGACTTCATGGTGAAGGATGCCATCGGCCGTCGCTGGCAGCTGGGTACCATCCAGGTGGACTACAACTTGCCGGAACGCTTCCAGTTGGAATACATGGGCTCAGATAACCAGAAACATCGTCCGGTGATGATTCACCGTGCTCCGTTTGGTTCAATGGAACGTTTCGTGGCTGTATTGATTGAACATACTGCCGGTAAGTTCCCGTTGTGGCTGACTCCGGATCAGGTGGCTATCCTGCCTATCTCTGAGAAATTCAATGACTATGCCGATAAGGTACGCATGGAATTAAGAAAGTATGACGTACGTGCATTGGTGGATGACCGCAATGAAAAGATTGGCCGTAAGATTCGCGACAACGAAATGAAACGTATCCCTTACATGCTGATTGTGGGTGAAAAAGAAGCCGAAAATGGTGAAGTTGCCGTACGTAAGCAGGGTGAAGGAGACAAAGGAACCATGAAAATTGAAGAATTTGCAAAAAATATTGCAGAAGAAGTTCATAATATGATAAATAAATGGTAAATTTGCAGCCGTTTGCTGACAGAATCAAAATTCTGTGGCAAACGGATTTTAAAATAAATAATTTATAAATTCAAAAAACAAACAGGAAGACACTATTTTTAATGAAAAATGACACGTTAAAAGGGCAACACCGAATCAATGAACAGATTCGCGCCAAAGAAGTACGTATTGTGGGAGATGATATTGAATCGGCAGTATATCCGATTGCGCAGGCTTTGAAACTTGCGGAAGAACATGAAGCCGACTTAGTCGAAATTTCACCTAACGCAGTTCCTCCAGTTTGTCGAATTATAGATTATTCTAAATTCCTCTATCAGCTGAAAAAACGCGCAAAGGAACAGAAAGCTAAACAGGTGAAGGTAAACGTGAAGGAAATCCGTTTCGGACCTCAGACCGACGAACACGATTACAACTTCAAACTGAAACATGCCATCGGTTTCTTGCAGGATGGAGATAAGGTAAAAGCATATGTGTTCTTTAAAGGACGTTCCATTTTGTTCAAGGAACAGGGAGAAGTGCTTTTGCTCCGTTTTGCCAACGACTTGGAAGACTATGCAAAGGTAGAGCAGATGCCGTTGCTCGAAGGAAAGAGAATGACTATATCATTGTCTCCGAAAAAACCGGGAGCTCCGAAAAAGGCTGCAAAACCAGAACCTGCGAAGGTGGTTGAAACCAAAGAATAAAGAAAAGAAAGTGCGTAACGCGCCGGTATAGTGCGTTACCATGTGAATAATAATAATTAAAAATTTAACAAGATGCCAAAGATCAAGACTAACTCCGGTGCTAAAAAAAGATTCGCTCTTACCGGAACAGGTAAAATCAAAAGAAAGCACGCTTTTCACAGTCACATTTTGACTAAGAAGACTAAAAAGCAGAAAAGAAACCTTGTACACACTGGTTTGGTTCACAATGCTAACTTAACTCAAGTGAAGGAACTTCTTTGCATGAAGTAATCTTAAAAAAGCGTAAAAACGTATCATTTTAAATTATTAACCGAATGCATTAGCCTCAAGTCCGATTGAGAATATATCGGCGCTATCATTCAAAAAAGAATTAAAACTATGCCAAGATCAGTAAATCACGTTGCTTCTAGAGCAAGAAGAAAGAAAATTTTAGGTTTAACCAGAGGTTATTTTGGTGCAAGAAAGAACGTTTGGACCGTTGCTAAGAATACTTGGGAAAAAGGTCTGACTTATGCATACCGTGACCGTAAGAACAAAAAACGTAACTTCCGCGCATTGTGGATTCAGCGTATCAACGCAGCTGCTCGTCTGGAAGGTATGTCTTACTCTAAGTTGATGGGTGCATTGCACAAAGCAGGTATTGAAATCAACCGTAAGGTGTTGGCTGACTTAGCTATGAACCACCCTGAAGCATTCAAGGCTGTGGTTGCTAAGGCTAAAGCTGCTTAATCTCACCGGAGACGGAGACAATGTATAAAGGATGCCCTAAAATGGCATCCTTTTTTTGTGCATTATTTTTGTATATTCAAATATTTGTCGTATATTTGTCATAGAAAAATTGAAGCCGTACTTGCAGAATCGGGAAACTCATCAAATCTAAAGAAATACCGAGACAAGCTTCTACTTCCAATGGCGGGCCACGCCTTCGGGTAGCATTTATGCCGGTGGATTACAAAGGAGGGGAGCACTCAAAACCTGTCATTCGGAGTTTCGTCACGCCTCGGGTACGGCTTCTCCTTTTTATAAAAGCGAAGAATCTTGGGTTTAGCGAGTCAAGGTTCTTCGTTTTTTTATGAGTTTACTTTTGGAACATTGTTTACTTAGATAATATAGAACTATGAGGAAGCACATTTTAATGTCGTTGTGTGCCGGCTCTCTTTTGTTGGGAGCTTGTGCAGGAAAAGGTGAGCAGAAAATGAGTGTGTCACAAGAACCGGATACATTGTTGATGCTGGTGGGCAGTTATGCAAGTGCCGATCAGGAAGGGATAAAGACGTATCGTTTCGATCAAGAAACGGGAGAGGCTGTGCTGGCCAGTACGTTGTCTGGAATTGAGAATCCGTCGTTTCTAGTGCCGACGGAAGACGGTACGCATGTGTATTCCGTGGGAGAGACGGAAAAAGGGTTTACGGCTAATGCGCTGGAATTGGATACGTTGACTGCGGGGCTGACGTTGCTGAACAGTCAGTCTACGGGTGGAGCTTCACCGTGTTATATTACGGTGAGTCCCGATGGAAAGTTTGTGTTGACCGCCAATTATATGGGAGCGAATATTACGGTTTTCCCTCGTCTGGCGGATGGAAAGTTAGGAGAGGGGCATGTCATTTCCTTCCAGGGAAAAGGAGCCGATAAGGAACGGCAGGAGCAGCCTCACTTGCACTGTGTGTATTTCACTCCCGACGGGAAGTTACTTTTGGCAAACGATTTGGGACTGGACCGTATTCACGCTTTTCCGGTAAAACAAACTTCAGGAACGAAAGGAACAGACTTATTGGATGAAGCGGCTGCATTTGATATTGAGCTGGCTCCAGGTTCAGGTCCGCGTCATACTTGTTTTGACAAGCAAGGAAAACATGCGTATCTGTTGACGGAACTGTCTGGCGAAGTAGTGGTGTGGACGTACGATGGAAAGACCCTGACACAGCAGCAAGTCATCAAGGCAGATACGGTGGGTGCGAAAGGTAGTGCAGATATTCATCTGTCGCCCGATGGAAAATTCCTGTATGCTTCTAATCGTCTGCAGGCAGATGGCGTGGCCATTTTTAAGGTGTCTCCTTCCGATGGTACACTGACCAAGGTAGGTTATCAGTTGACGGGCATTCATCCGCGTAATTTTACGATTACACCGAATGGCAAGTATCTGCTGGTCGCTTGCCGGGATACAAACGAGATTCAGGTATTTGCGCGTGATACGGAAACCGGTCTTTTGCAGGATACTGGCAAGACTATCCATACCGATAAACCGGTCTGTCTGCAATGGGTTATGAAATAAGTAATTAAACCATATACTTATACGGCGGGGAAAGAGAGGCGGAAACAGCTTCCTTTCCCCGCTGTGCTTTGTACGCTGATTTGTCCCCCGTGCAGGCTGATAATCTGTTTACAGAGGGTAAGGCCGATACCGGAACCGTTATTCTTAGTGGTGAAGAAAGGCACGAAGATACGTTCTGTCACTTCCGGCAGCATACCTTCTCCGTTATCGCTGATTTCGAAAATGAGTTCCTGGGCATGGGGTTCTACCTGGATGCGGATGTCCGGATGAGAGCGATGGGCACATGCTTCACGGGCATTCTTCAGCAGGTTGATAAATACCTGCTCCATCTGTGTGCGGTCGGCATACCAGGTGAGCTGGGAAGACGGGCGTTTATACTGCACTTCCAGTTCCGGATAAAGTCGTTGCAGGTCGGAAAGAAACTGTTCCAGTGGGATTTCCGTCTTCATCGGGGCCGAGATGCGGGTCAGTTTCCGGTAATTCTCTACAAACTCCAGCAAGCCTTTTCCCCGGCGGTAGATGACCTGTAGCCCTTGCTGTATGTAGGTATGCGTACGTGCATCATCAGGGTGTTCCTGGCTTCGTTCATTCAATGTATCTGCCAGGGAGATAATCGGGGTGATGGAATTCATGATTTCATGTGTCAGTACACGTATCAGTTTCTGCCAGGCTTCCATTTCTTTGTACTCCAATGCGCCGTGGATGTTTTTCAAACTTATCAGCCGGCAGGTTCGTCCTTGCAGTTGGATGTGAGTGACCGACAGAGAGAGGTCGAAAGTAGCGTTCCCTTTTTGCAGATGAGCCACCTGCTGGTTTTCCTGAATGGCCGTGCTGATTTCTTCGGGCAGATGGGGGCAGTGTCCCAATAGTTCGCGGGCCGCCTTGTTCATCCATTCCATCCGGTTGCTTCGGTCAGTGACGAGTACGGCCGTATCTACCTTGTTCAGCAACATTTCATAGTATTGGTGCTTTACCTCCTCATCTACTATACGGGTGCGCAGGTTCTTCAGGGCCTGTGAAAGGTCCTCAGCTAACTTCTGCATCTGCGGGTCGGCAAAAGGTGCGCAAACCCGCTGTCCCAGGTCATTCTGTTTCATGCATTCCACGAGCCGGTACATGGTTTCAGTCTGCCGGATTTGTATGCGGTACAGGCTGTAACAGATGCCAATGATCAACAGTCCGCAGATGATGGTACAGAACCACAGTCCATGCAGCATGGCTAAAACACCTGAGGCAATCAGACCCGTCAGTCCCAAGATGTGCAATATCAGGTAGTATCCATACGTTTTCATAAGCCCCATTTTTCCAGTTTCCGATAAAGTGCAAAACGTGTAATTCCTAATAGTTCGGCAGCCTTGCTCATGTTTCCTGCGCTCACTTTCAAGGCCCGTTCGATGGCATTCTTTTCCAGTTTCTCCAAATTGAGTTCCTCCGTCAGTGCAGGCTGGTGCGCGGCAGTATTCCCTTGTGGAAACAAGAAATCATCCGGTTTCAGGAGTCCGTTTTCGCTCAGGATGACGGCACGCTCTACGGTGTGCTGCAATTCACGCACATTGCCCGGCCATTCGTATTTCAGCAGCTTGTTTTTCGCTTCTCGTGTCAGTCCCTTGATTTCCTTGCGGTATTTCCGGTTGTACTGATTCAGGAAGTGCGTGGCTAACAGCAGAATATCTTCTCCACGTTCCCGCAAAGGAGGGATGTGAAGTTCCACGGTATTGATGCGGTACAACAAATCCTGACGGAATTTTCCTTCTGCCACTAACTGATGCAGGTTGGCATTGGTGGCACAAATCAGCCGTACATCGATGTGTATCGGATTGACTGCCCCCAGTCGGGTGATGCACTGCTTTTCGATGGCCGTCAGCAACTTGGCCTGCATGGGCAGGGACAGGTTACCGATTTCATCCAGAAACAACGTACCCCCTGAAGCCGTTTCCATTCTGCCCGGCTTGGCTTTTCGGGCATCTGTGAAAGCACCCTTCTCGTACCCGAAGAGCTCACTTTCGAACAACTGTTCCGGAATACTTCCCAAGTCGATGGGAATAAAGACCTGCTCCCGACGGGGAGAGAAGAAGCGCAACATGCGTGCAGCTAGGTCCTTCCCGGTACCATTTTCTCCCAGTATGAGTAAGTTGGCATCCGTATCGGAAAGCTTGTAGATGGTTTCTTTTACCTTCTGCATGGCGGGGGAGTTGCCAATCAGTTCCGGAATGCGGTCGTCTCCCTTCAGGGCCTGTACCTCGTTCTGCAACCGTCCTACTTCCTGGCGTGAGCGGCTGAGTTTAACGGCAGCCGACAATGTAGCCAACAGCTTTTCCTTCTCCCATGGTTTGGAGATAAAATCAGTAGCTCCGGCTTTAATGGCCTGCACCGCCTTTCCCGTATCCGCGTAGGCCGTCATGAATACCACTACCGCTTGCGGGTCGATACGGAGAATCTGTTTCAGGTAGTCAAATCCTTCCTGCCCACTGATGGCATCCCGCTGGAAATTCATGTCGAGCAGAATCACGTCGGGATGGAAGGTAGTCATGAAATGTTCAATCCGTGTAGGCTGTGTGGTCACTCGAATCTGCTCCATATAAGGTTCTAACAGCAGGTTCAAGGCGAAGAGCACGTCTTCGTTATCGTCAATGATGAGTATTTTTCCTTTTTCTTCCATACAATATCAAGGTGTCTTTCGCAAAGATAATGTTTTTTTGCATGTGCTGTATGTGCATTTTCGCACGCTTTTTGTGCGGATGCGCACACGATGTGAATTTGCTCGATTTTTCTATCTTCTACATAATCAGTGCGTTATCCGAATGGCACAGTTTTTGGATATAAAAAAGCAGATAACTATGCATATGAAGATGGGAAACAAGATACTGTGGCTTATGAGTTGCCTGCTTTTCTGCGGGCAAGTTGTGTGGGGAGAGAAGCTGACACTGCAAGAGGCTATTCAGTTGGCGCAGGCCAGCTCTCCAGAGGCAGAAGCTGCCCGGCATACCTACCGGGCAGCTTACTGGAGTTACCGTTCGTTTCGGGCAGACTACCTGCCTGAGGTAAGTTTGTCTGCATCGCCTTATCTGAACCGGCAGATTAATAAGGTAACCCAGCCCGACGGTACGGAACTGTTTCTCCGCCAGAACCAGCTGGCTACCGACCTGACGCTTTCCGTCAGCCAGAACGTCTGGTTCACGGGAGGTAACTTGTTCATGCAGACGGCCGCCCAGCGTATGGATGAACTGGGTGAGAAAAGCACGGCTTATAACACCCAGCCTTTCACGGTAGGTTACCGTCAGTCGCTTTTTGGCTATAACTCCTTGAAGTGGAACCGCCGTATTGAGCCCGTCCGTTTTCAGGAGGCTAAGAAAACATATAGTGAGACGCTGGAGCTGATTGCCTCGAAAACATGCGAGTTGTTTTTTGCACTGGCATCTGCCCAGTCCGATTTGGAGATTGCCCGAGCCAACTATGCTTCCGCTGATACCTTGTATCGCTATGCCCGCGGACGGTATCGCATCGGCAGCATTACGGAGAACGAGATGTTGCAGCTGGAAGTGAACAAACTGACCGAGGAAACCAACCTGATGAAAGCCCGTATCAGTGTGGAAGATGCGATGCTTACCTTCCGTTCTTTCCTAGGCATCCGGGAGGAAGAAGAGATAGAGGTGATTCCGCATGACAGTGTGCCGGATTTTGAAGTGCCTTTGGACAAGGCACTGGAACAGGCCCATTTTCACAGTCCGGAAATCGAGACCTACCGGCGGATGCAGTTGGAGAGTCGCAGCCAGTTGGCCTCCGCTCGTGCCAGTCGGGGACTAAAGGCAGATTTGTACCTCCAGTTCGGACTTTCGCAGACTGCTGCCCGTCTTCGGGATTCCTATCGTGACCCGCTCGACCAGCAATACGTGAGCCTGTCTGTAGTGATTCCGATACTGGACTGGGGGAGAGGCAAGGGAAAAGTGCGTGTGGCCAAATCGAACATCGAGCTGGTCAATACCCAGGTGGAACAGGGCATGAATGATTTTGAACTGAACGTGCGTCAGATGGTACGGCAATTTAATCTTCAGGCACGGCAGGTGGAAGTCGCTTCCCGTACCGACGAAACAGCCCGCCGACGGTATGAAGTGGCCCTCCGCCTTTACCTGATGGGCAAATCGTCGGTACTCGATTTGAATGCGGCCACCACCGAGAAAGATACCTCCCGGCGCAATTATATTGAGGCCCTGAAAACCTACTGGATGCTGTATTACGGACTCCGCAGTCTGACGCAATATGATTTTTACCGGAACTGTCCGCTGACTGAAACTTTACCTGAAATATAACACAAACCGATTATGGATATACAATTGAAAAAGAAACCCTGGTACGTTCGCTATCGTCTTTATCTGGCGGGCGGCGTACTCTTGCTGGCCGGACTGATTTATGTGATTATACTGGCTTCCGGCCCCCAGCGTTTACGCATTGATGCGGATTCTGTGCAACTGGCCGAGGTGAAGCAGGCCCCTTTCCGTGAATACGTGGACGTGGAAGGAGTGGTGCATCCCATCCTGACTTTGATGGTCAATGCCCGCGAGTCGGGTAATGTAGCCCGCATCGTAGCCGAGGAGGGAAGCCTTTTACAGCAGGGAGATACCATCTTGCTGTTGACCAATCCGGACCTGTTGCGCGAGATAGACGACCAGCGGGATGAATGGGAGAAGCAACGCATCTCTTATCAGGAGAAGGCCCTTGAGATGGAACAGAAAAGTCTGACTCTGAAACAACAGACATTGGAGGCTGCTTACGAGTTGAACAAGATACGGAAAAGCTTTGCACTGGAGCAGGAAGAATACCGCATGGGCATCCGCAGCAAGGCGCAGCTGGAAGTATCGGAAGATGAGTACCGCTATAAAACGGCTTCTACCCAGCTGAAGATGCAGAGCCTGCAGAGCGATTCGGCCATGACGGTCATTCGCAGAGAACTGTTGCGTAACGACCGGGAACGGGAACAGAAGAAGCTGGAGCGTTCTTTGCTGCGGATGGAAGAGCTGGTGGTACGTGCACCGACCGATGGGCAGCTCAGTTTTGTGAAGGTCACATTAGGCCAGCAGGTGGCAGCCGGAGAGAATCTGGCGGAAGTAAAGGTCATGTCGCAGTTCAAGGTGCATGCTTCCCTGAGCGAATACTACGTAGACCGGGTGACGGTAGGTCTGCCGGCATCCGTAACTTATCAGGGAAAACGCTATGCCTTGAAAGTCAGTAAGGTGGTGCCGGAGGTGAAAGACCGCACCTTTGATGTGGACTTAGTCTTTACGGGAGAAATGCCGGAAAATGTCCGTCTGGGAAAGAGCTTCCGGGTACAGATTGAGTTAGGGCAACCGGAACAAGCCTTGGTAATTCCGCGCGGTAATTTCTATTCGCAGACCGGCGGGCAATGGATTTACAAACTCAATGCCGACAAGACCCGGGCGAGAAGAGTTCCGGTGATAATCGGGCGTCAGAACCCCCTGCAATACGAAATAACCGAAGGTTTGCAGCCCGGCGATTGGGTGATTACCACAGGATATGATAACTTTGGCGACGCGGAAGAGCTGGTGTTTAAGTGAATGAACCAGATGCTTTCACCTGATTCCAGTACTTCCCCGAAAGTACCGGAGTACTGCCTAAGAAGTACTGTAGTACTTTCAGGGAAGTACTGGAGTACTGCAAAGGAAGTACTGAGAACGCTTAAAGTGAAGAATTACAGAAAGTTGGGAAATTAATAGTGAATATTGGAAACAGTGACTCTCCGGAGTATCCTATAGTCGAATATAATTATTGATTTATGAAAGGGAAAATAAAACACATAACTATTGCTTTGGGAATCTGTCTTTTATTGGCAATGATTGTACTGGGGCTTAAAAACCGTAATACTATATATACCTGGTTTTTGGGCGATGTTCAGACGCTTTATATGCAGGCAGATAGTTTGTACAGACAGAAAAGATACGAGGATGCTGCGACTCTGTACTCAAAACTGGCGAAAATAGACACAGCAAAACGTTGCCAGTTTATTTTAGGTGATATATATTATCAGGGTAAGACCGGGGTAAGGAATTACAAAAAGGCCATGAAGTTATTCCTGGAATCGGCAGATAACGGCAATGCGGATTCTCAGAACAATCTGGGCTATATGTATGCTTATGGCATAGGAACAGACATCGACTATTCTAAAGCTAAAAAATATCTCAGTCTGGCTGCTTTGCAAGGACACTCCCAAGCACAAGTGGGATTGGGCAGTCTTTACAGGCATGGCTGGGGAGTCACCAAGAGCTATTCGGAAGCATTCAAGCTATATAAAAAGGCTGCGGCACATGATAATACTGATGCTATGAATAATTTAGGATATATGTACACATTCGGTTACGGAACTTCAACCAGTGCGGGCGATGCTATATACTGGTTTGAAAAATCTGCTTCAAGAGACAATGTCTCCGCCTTGTTTAATCTGGCTGTGTTTCATATAGAAGGACATGGATACCCCAAAGATTTATCGAAAGGAGCTGAACTTCTTTCAAGAGCGGCTGAACTGAATTCTCCCGCAGCGCAGTTCAATTTGGGATTGATGTACTATTTCGGAAAAGGTGTTGAGAAGGATTATGCCAAGGCAAAACATTTGTTCCAACAGGCGTCCGCCCAAGGACATAACCATGCGTTGGAATTTCTCATGAAGGTGGAAAATAAGGAGAAGGTTTCTGAAACCGATTCAATTTTTGATTGGAAATTGAAGGCGATATAATGTGGTATTAAAAATACCTGATTTTATAATTGTTGATACGAATGAGTGAAAAAGATATGATTGCACATTACCTGAAAATAGCCTGGCGTAACTTGCTGAAATACCGTATGCAGAGTGTGGTCAGTATTTTAGGACTGGCCGTGGGTTTGGCATGCTTTGCCCTTTCTGCCTTCTGGATACATTATGAGATGACGTACGATACGTTTCATCGTGATGCAGACCGTTTGTATCTGGTTGGAGTGAATGACGATAGTTTCGGCGGGTCTTCCGCGAGCTTCACGCCTTATGCCTTGGGACGTTACCTGAAGGAACATTATTCGGAAATTGAAGATTACTGTTTGTTTGAGGCAGAAACTTTTTTTGTGCTGAAAGACAACCGGATGCTGGAGTTGCCCATGCTTCTGCCCGATACTACCGCTTTGCGTATGCTGGACATCCGTGCTTTGGAGGGGGATGAAAGTTTTCTTCGTGCCGGTACCACAGATAACCGTATTGCTATTACGGAGAAGGCCGCAAAACAGCTGTTTGGCACTGCGGATGTGATTGGCCAGACCGTGACCAATGCCAACTGGAACAAGGAATATACCATTGGCGCTGTAGTGAGCGACTGGGGAGTGCACACCAATTTCCCGTACGCCTTTTTGGGCAACGGAAGCGGACGGACAGGCTGGGACGATTACACCTACCGGACACTTGTCAAAGTGAAGCCAGGTACGGATGTCTCCCGATTGCTGGAGAAGATGAATGCCCACTTCCCCAAAGAACTGACTAAAAGCAGGTATCAGGAGAACACGGGACTGACACGTTTCTACCTGGAGCCGCTGACGGGTCTTCGTGCCACGGAAGGTTTCATCCTTAAAAACAACCAGACGGTGCAGTTTCGTTATATCACCTGGTTTGCTGCTGTAGGTGGACTTATTATCGTTTGTGCTTTTATCAATTACCTGACAATCTACATTGACCGTTTCCGTACGCGCAGAAGAGAAATGGTGTTGCGGCAGGTTTGTGGGGCAGGACTGCGTTCGTTGGTTACTTTGCTTTGTACTGATTTTCTGTTGACAGTCCTGGCGGCCTTGGTCGTGGGGATGGTATTGGTAGAGTTGCTGATGCCGATTTTCCTCCGATATTCTCTGATTCAGGATGCCGACTTTTCGAACTACCGTTCAATTTTGTTCTACATCCTGTCGGTATCGGTAGTCATGATGGCTATCGTAGTGCTGTGGGTATGGCTGTTTCAAAAGCGGTCATTGCATGGAAATATGCATACGGGCAATGCGCTTTCGGGTATCGCTTGGCGGAAGGGAAGTGTCATTCTTCAGCTGACAGTCTGTATGGCTTTCATCTTCTGTACGCTGGCTATGCAGCTGCAACTGCACCATTTGCGGAATGTGGATACAGGCATGGATTATCGCGGACGGGCAGCCGTCAGCATTTGGATGAATGTGGACATGAACGTATGGGCCGAGAAAATCAAGGCCTTGCCGATGGTAACGGAAGTGATACGCCCGGCCTATTGGCCGCTGCTGGGCGAAGGGGCTTATTCGTCGTACCTGATAGATGGATATACAGGCATGGAAGGCCGGCTGGAGCAACCCCTGACCTTCGACGAAGTGCTGGCGGGTGAAGAGTTTTTTCGCTTTTACGACATGCAGCTGCTGTCTGGTGAATGGGTATCGGCCAAGTCGGAATACTGTCAGGTGAACATTATGGAGAGCACAGCCCGTCGTATGGGCTGGAATCCCGAAGAAGCTGTAGGCAAGCAACTGTTTTTCGTCAACCGCGAACAAGAGCCTATAACCGTTATCGGCGTAGTGAAAGACTGTGCCTACAAATCGCCTACCGCTGAGCTGCCTAACACTATATTTGTCAACACTGACCAGATGAAGTGGATGCACGCCCGTTGCTTCGTACTCTTCAAATACCGTCCGGGAACGTGGGACGAATGTCGCCGTCGCATTGAAGAGATGCAGCGTGCCGAGCTGCCCGACCGTAAGCTCTTTCTCTATAGTGAAGAAGAACGTTACAACGATTATCTGAAGTCGGAAGATGCCTTGTCGTCATTGCTTGGGTTCTCATCGCTGGTGTGTATCTTCATTTCGATATTCGGTATCTACTCGCTGGTGACACTGGCATGCGAGCGGCGCCGCAAGGAGATAGCTATCCGTAAGGTAAACGGAGCTACGGTGAGGAATATCCTTACGCTGTTTTTCAGAGAATATGCTTTGCTGCTGCTCGTTTCTTCGCTGATTGCCTTTCCAGCTGCCTGGTGGGTGATGAGACGTTGGATAGAACATTATAACCGTCAGGTGGAAATCGGATTCCTTCCATTTCTGCTGATTTTTGTCGGCGTTGCCCTTTGCGTAGCGGCTTGTATCGGGCATCGCATTTGGAAAACAGCAAATGAGAATCCGGCAGAGGTGATAAAGAGTGAATGATATAAAAGAATGATATAGAAATAAGAAAAGAAAACAATATGAACACACTACGCTATGCATTACGTTTCCTGCTCCGTGCACGGACGTACACCCTGATTAATCTGTTGGGGCTGGCTTTCAGTCTGGCCTGCTGCATCATTTTGCTCCGATACATCCATCGGGAACTGACGGTCGATACCCATGGACAGGACCTGTCAACCATTGTGGTGCCGCTTCGGGACATTAATGGAACGGTATATCCTGGGGAGAATCCGGTGCAGGAAAGTGACGGAGTTTTTGCGCTTGACCGGAAATGGATACGTGAACAGTGCCGGGTAGTGGAGGAGGAGAACGCCTCCACTGTTTCCGGTGACCGGACTTTCCAGTCGGATTTGCTTGCAGTAGATTCCACATTCTTTCATTTCTTTTCTTATCAGGTGGTGGAAGGAAATCTGGCTCTGTCTCGTCCGGATGTGGCGATTCTGACTGAGGAGCATGCCCGCAGGCTTTTTGGAAAGGAATCGCCCATCGGGAAAAAACTGATGTACGGTAAGTGGACACTGACGGTGATAGGAGTGTTGAAAGAACCGGTCTGCAAGACTACATGGAACTTTGATTTGTTGGTATCGCGTCAACTGAAGCCTAACTGGGGCAAGCTGAATATCGAATTGATGAGAGTGGATCCGCATCTGAACCTGGAGGAAGTAAACAAGCAAACAAATGTGTATCGGAAGTATCCTTATGATGAGCGTGCGTTGTGCCGGTATAGATACATAGGCTGGAAAGATTTTTATTTCGAATCTTCCATAGCCGACAAATACAATCGTATCTTTCAGTTTGGCAACCGAAATTATGTGTATATTTTGTTGGGTGTGGACATCTTCTTGTTTTTAATAGGCATTTTGAGTTTCGTCAATTTGTATTCCGTCACCATGCTGAAGCGTACAAGGATGTACGGTCTGAAGAAAGTGTTTGGCATTTCCCGTGGCAGGCTCTTTGTCGAGATGTACCTGGAGAATCTGCTGATGATGGCTGGGGCAATCTTGTTGGCTTGGGGAATCATAGAACTTTCTTCCCGTTATATCACCCACCTGTTTGGAGAATCTGTGCCGGGCACCTTTTTTGACTGGGTACTGACGGGGAGTCTGCTGGTTGTGCTACCTTTGTTGGCCTCTTTCGTTTTTTATGTACGCTACGGACTGAAGAATCCAGTCAGTTGCATGCGCTTCTATCAGGCCGGAAAGAGCAAGTCGGTCTATCGTCAGGTCTTTCTATTTATACAGTATGCCATTACCATGTTCCTGATGATACTTGCCTTCTACTTCCAGCACCACTTTGATTTTCTGATGCATACTTCTCATGGTTATACTACACAGGGAATTTTGTCTGCCGATTTGTATCGGGAGAATAGCTATAGTGCTTACGAAAGTCTTACATCCGAGCAACAGCAAAGGCAATGGGCATGCCGGGAGGCCATTAATCAGAAACTGGATGAGTGTCCTTTCATAGAAAGTTGGATGACTTCACCCCGGGACTTCCTGCGTGGTTATTTTACAGATATAATCAATGACAAAGGAGAGAAGTTTCCTTTGTACGTCATGTTTACTTCAACGGATTTCATGACGATGTTCGGATTGAAAGTGAAGGAGGGACAGATAGGTGACATTGATTCGTATGAGCATTATCAGATTGTTTTGAATGAGACAGCCATGAAGACTTTGGGGTATGACGCCGTGGAAAAAGCGGCTGTGCGGAGTGTTTCGCCATTATGGATAGCCATGGTGCAAGGAAAGGTGGTGGAATACGGTACGTCCATGATGCCGGTAAATGCGGTGGTAAAAGATTTCTTTCCGCAACGGCTTACCGACGGTGTTCCTCCGATGCTGCTGGTCATTTCCTCCAATTCATTGGGGGTTGCATTGATAAAAGCGGTACCCGGAAGAGAGAAAGAGCTTGTGCCATACTTGAAAAAGATAGAGCAGGAAGTGTATCACACGGATGATTTTACTTATCAGTGGATGGACGATAAAGTGGCAGAAATGTATAAGGACGATGAACGGACGTCCGATATTTATACCTTGTTCTCGTACATGGCTATTGGGGTTTCCTGCTTGGGCTTGTTGGGCATTTCCTTGTTTGAGATTCGTCGCCGTTATCGGGAAATCGCCATTCGGAAAGTAAATGGGGCTACACGCCGCGATTTGTATCTTTTGTTGGGACGCAGGTATCTTTTGGTTCAGTTGCTTGCTTTTGTGGTAGCGGCTCCTGTGGCCTGGCTGGTGATTCGGCATTACGCGGCCACTTTTGTGGAAAAAGCTCCAGTCACTGTCGGCTTGTTCCTGATACCCTTCCTGGTGGTGATGGTATTGTCAGTCCTCACGCTGTACTGGCAGGTAAACAAGGCTTCCCGCATCAATCCGAGTGAAGTAATGAAAAGTGAATAATAAAAAAACAAATTTATATGAATACACTACGCTATGCATTACGTTTCCTGCTCCGTGCACGGACGTACACACTGATTAATCTGTTGGGGCTGGCATTCAGTCTGGCCTGCTGCATCATTTTGCTTCGATACATCCATCGGGAACTGACGGTCGATACCCATTGTGTGGACCGGGAAAATGTGTATGTGTCTCGTTGTCAGATTGGCGAGAACGACGCATTGGTTTCTTCCACATTGAATGGTGATACACTGGCTGTAGACCCGTCACAGGTCATGCAACGTTCACGGGTCACACTGCTGGATCATGATATGATACGTTACAAGGACAGTCGTTTGCAGGTGAATATGATAGTGGCCGATACGACCTTTTTGAAATTGTTCCGTTATCAGCTGTTACAAGGAGAATATTCCCTTTCAAAGCCAGGGATGGCTTTGTTGAGTGAGCATCTGGCACATAAGTTGTTTGGTAAGCAGAATCCCATTGGAGAGACCTTTGTTCTGTCTACTGGGAAATCAGTGACGGTATCCGGAATTTTCGCTACTCCGGAAAACAAGTCTATCCTGCAGGTTGATGCCATTCTTTCTGAAATGCCGGGAGCACGTTGGGAAAGAATGCCTATGGAGTTTGTCCGTTTTGTGCCGGGAGCGGATATCCAGAAATTAAATGAGGCAGGCAAGATCTTGCGTCCTATGCAGGTGGGCGATGGCAGTATGTACACTTTCTCCCTCCTGTCACTGAAGGATGTATATTGGGAGTCACGCTTGTTGTACCGCACTTCTCCTACGATGTGTGTGTCGGGCAACCGGGCTCAGTTGTATGTCTTGTCAGCCATGTGTATCTTTATATTCTTTATCGGCCTGCTTAATTACATCAATTTGTATGCGGTGCTGTTGGGCAAGCGATTACGGATTTATCTACTTCATCGGGTGTGGGGAGCAGGCTTCCGTCCTCTCTTCATGTTGGTGTACTGGGAAAATCTGGTGCTGTCGGTCTTGTCGTTGTTGCTGGCCTGGACGGTGGTGGAACTTGCCCAACCTTTTGTCAACCGTTTGTTTGACACGGTGTTTACCGTAGGGACGTTTGATGTATGGATATCATTGTCTCTTTTGGTGTGGTTGCCGTTGCTCATATCATTATGTACGGTAGTTCGGTGCTGGAAATCCCCGTTGGGCATGTCGCTGGTTCGTTCGGGGAATGACAGGAAGTCAATACGCTTGCGTCAGGGGTTTCTGTTCGTGCAATATACGGTAACCATTGTACTGGTTGTCCTTGCCTTGTTCTTCCATCGTCATCTCAACTTGCTGTTGAATACTCCACCGGGATTTCAGGTGGAAAATGTGATTCATGCCAACTTAGTGTATGAGTCGACTGACTATGCCTCTTATACCGATGAATCGATACAGGCCCGGAAGCAGCGGGTTGCGCAGATTGATGAGGCGTTGAGTAAATGTCCAGACATTTCATGTTGGACAGCTGGTTTGTATTCCATTTTGGATTTCGACTATACGGCGGAGTTTCAGAATGCGAAGGGAGAAACCGTTTCATTGAATCAGAATTTTGCTACTCCCGAATTCTTTACCTTGTTCAATTTGAAGCTTGTGGAAGGGAAACTACCCGTTGAAGAAGACGGGTTTGTGGTGAATCGGGCGGCTTTGCGTGCTTTGGGATACACCTCTTTGGAGGGAGCTACCGTGTTGGATCTTCGTATGAAAGAATTTGTTCCGGATTTGCAGGCCCGTCCCATTGTGGGAGTGATAGAGGATTATTATAGCGGACATATCTCCAAAGGAGTACGTCCCATGCTGTTCATGGTTTCTCCTACTATGCGGGGAGACGTGTATCAGATAGCATGTCAGCCGGGCAAACTTTCTCAGGTGATAGATTATCTGCGGAAACTGGAAAGGGAAGTATATGGCACGGAGAACTTTCAGTATTCGTTGCTGAAGGACGATGTGCAGAAGTTGTATAAATCCGATCAGCAGGTAGCTACCATTTACTCGGCCTTTGCCTTTATTGCCATTGTCATTTCCTGCCTGGGCCTGTTGGGTATTTCCTTGTTCGACATCCGCCAGCGTTATCGGGAGATTGCCATCCGCAAGGTGAACGGTGCCATGCTGAAAGACCTGTATGTGCTGTTGCTCCGTCGTTACGTGGGGATGCTGTTGCTGGCAGCCATGGTGGCAGTGCCGCTGGCTTGGCTGGCCATCCACTACTATACCGCCGATTTGGTGGTGAAGGCCCCGGTGACGGTCGGTCTGTTCTTGGCAGCCTTCCTGATAGTGGCAGTGATTTCCGTGGCTACGTTGCTTTGGCAGGTAAACAAGGCTTCCCGCATCAACCCGAGTGAAGTAATGAAAAGTGAATAATAAAAGAATGAACTTATAATGATTGCACATTATTTGAAAGTAGCTTTCCGCAATTTGGGGAAATACAAGACACAGCATCTGGCAGGTAGCCCGGCTGAATCCGGCAGAAGAAATCAAGCGGGAGTGATATAAATGTAGTATAATAACCTAAATTTGAAAATATCCATGAGAAAACAAGTATTAGTCTGGCTGCTCTTAGGTGCATTGGGAGCACAGGCACAAGAGAAATTTGTGGTGGAAGGGCAGTTGAAGAATATTCCCGACGGAACCGTGTTCTGTTTGATGAAGCGAGAGGGTAACGTGGGAAGTATGGCAGCTACCGATACGCTGCAGAACGGGACATTTCGTTTTGAACTGACTACCGCCGGAAACGAACAGGAAGGTTATGGCTTGATGGCACGTGATGATACGAAATTCCCACCCATGTTGCTTGAACTATGGGTAAATCCTGGCAGTCATCTGCTCATACAAGGAGAGAATCCTTATATTTACTCCTGGAAAGTAGAGAGTGATGTCAAGGAACAACAGTTCCAGCAGCAGCTGATACAGGCTTCCCATAAGGAATGGGAGGAATTTCAGCGGTTGACCATGCAAGAATTTGCACTGATGAGGTCGGCTGCGCAGGGAGGAACTAAAGAACAGGCCCGTGCGCAAGCAGACAGTCTGCAACAGCTGACAGAGAAGTTGAGTGATCAGATTGCCCAGCATAATATTGCGATTATGAAACAGTCGCCGATTAATGCAGCCTGGATGGGTGAATTGCATCGGATGGGGATGTCGGTTAAGTTCCGTAAAGATTATCCGTATAAGAAAGAAGTGCAGCAGTTGTACAACCTGCTGGATGACGCACAGAAAGAAACGTCCATTGGGAAGAGTGTGTATCTGGCCTTGAATCCGCCGACTGTAGTGAAAGTGGGTGAGGAAGCTGCTGATGCGGATATGTACGACTTGGAAGGAAAGGTTCACCGCCTGGCTGAGTTTCGCGGCAAATACGTCCTGCTGGACTTCTGGAGTCGGGGATGCGGCCCTTGCATCATGTCGCAACCGGAACTGAAGGAAATCAGTGAAATGTACAAGGACAGCCTGGAGGTGGTCAGCCTGAGCATTGAGAACCGGAAGGGATGGGAAGAGGCTTCTAAATCGCATGCCATAACTTGGAATAATTGGAACGATTTGGAAGAGAACAACGGACTGTATGCTCGTTATGGTGTCAGAGGAATTCCCCATTTTGTGTTGATTTCGCCGGAAGGAAAGGTGGTTGACAGCTGGAGTGGATATGCAAAAGGTTGGTTGAAACTGAAAATTAAAGGTTCGATGGCTCACAAACAGCCGATGCGTATCGAATGGAAAGACGGTCACAAACTGGTGTATCATCCGCGGAAGAAAACAGAAAAAATGGAGGTGCTGACCATCCGTCAGGTGGAGCTGACCGACTCGGCTACGGTGCTTCGCGTGCATGCACGGTATATTCCAAATTATTGGATTCGGCTGGACAAAGCGACTTTTTTGATGTCGGACAAGGGGGTGAACTATCCGCTTCTGCGCGGTGAAGGTTTCGCGATAGGCGAGCAGGTGTTTATGCCTGATAGCGGAGAAATGGATTTCACGCTCTATTTTGCTCCGCTGCCGAAAGATACTCGCTGGTTTGACTTTTCGGAAGGCGAGCACGTGGAAGGGGGATACTATATCGAAGGCATCCGTCTGACGGAATAAGAAATGAACTAAAAAATGATGTGTTATGATATTGAATGTAGTATTGAAAATGATTTTGCGAAGCTGGTGGCGGAACAAGGTGTTTTTCCTTGTTTCGGTAGCCAGTCTGGCATTGGGATTGGCTTGCACCAATTTGCTGATGACATACTTCGTGCACGAGCATGGGTTGGAAGGACGTAATCCGGACCGTGACCGCATGTTTTTTCTGCGGCAGGATGACCCGATGGCGGAGGGGAAACGAGTGGCCTTTGCCGGCGCAGAGATTCCTCCGCAGCTGAAACAAAGCTATGCCGAGGTAGAGGACTTTCTCCGGTTAGGGAAACTGGATTTGCTTTACTGCAAGGTGAACGAGCAGAAGGTGGAAGGTGATTTTAAGATGTTGTCGGCCGATACGACCCTGACGAACTTTTTTGATTACCGTACGGAAGAAGGTAGTTTGAGTCAGGTACTCTGTCAGCCGGGGAAGGTGGCGTTGAGTGAGGCTTGTGCCCGTCGCCTTTTCGGAGGGAAACAAGCGGTAGGAAAGCAGGTGGAGGCACATTTCCGCTTTGGAGAGGTTCGTACATACGAAGTGGCGGCAGTACTTAAGGAGCGTGAACAATCGCTTTTGCAGTTTGACATGCTGATAGCACACGACCCTGATTTCTTCTGGGGTGGACTTACACTGCTGAAGCTGACTCCGGGTACGGATGCGGGTCACTTGGCCGATAAACTGAATGAGGACAAGGTACCTACACTGATGCCTGGTCAGACGAAATATTACCTGGATCCGCTGGACGCCATTTGTTTCACTACTCCTGATGATTCTTCTCAGCAGACGCTCGATTTCGTTAGTCAGACACCCGTGCAGACTCTCTATATCAGTCTGCTGGCAGCCGTGCTGATACTGATCATTGCTTGCTGCAACTATACTAACATGAGTTTGAGCCGCTTGCTGCAACAGCTGCGTATGATTCATGTGGAGAAATTGATGGGGGCTACCTTGCGCAATATCCGTCTGCAACTTTTTGGGGATGCTTTTCTGACGGTGGTGTTGGCATTCGGCTTGTCCATTCTGTTGGTCAACGACTGTCTGTCACTGTTTAATGACTTGTTGGGTTCGCGGTTAACCATGACGTTCTTCTTCAGTAGTCAGATGTTGCCGTGGTTGCTGTTATTCATTCTGTTGATGTCGGTAATACCGGCGTGGTACATCAGTTGTCGCCTGTCACGCTTGTCGTTTACGGAGTACCGTACCCTTTACAGCGGCCGACGCAAACAGCGTTTTGTAGCGGTATTGGTAACAGTGCAGTTCGTGATTTCCATCGGATTGTTACTGGCTACGCTGACAGCACGCAACCAGATGGAACTGACCCGCCAGCGGGCTTCGCGTTACGAAGGCTGCATTGAGATAGGGGATGCCTTTGGTGCTCCGTTGGCTCCCTTCAAGGCGGAACTGGAGAAACGGGTGAAAGGAATTGAATCCATAACACTTTCCAAGGCTTCGGTACTCAATGCCTGGATACGTCAGTTGAACGTGCAGCGTCCCGGTGGGAAGGAAGTGCGTACCAATCTGCTGACATTGGAAGGCGACTCCACGCTGCTGCGTACCTTGCGCATTGAACAGTTGAGTGGAGAATCTCCTTCCCGTCTGTTGGAGCGTCAGGCATCTCCTGTACTGGTGAACGAGAGTTTTGTCCGCTTGTTAGTGCCTGCGGGTACGGAGGTCGTGGGGCATGCCTTGCGCGAGTTCGATACGGAAACGAAAGACAGTCTGGCTGTAATTGCAGGTGTGGTGCGTGACTTTTCCGTCAATTCGCTGGAAGAATCGGTAACACCTTTGGTCATCACGCTGTTGTCGGCAAGTGACTTGCAGAAAGGATTCTATTTGCAACTGCGTCTTCGTCCGGAAAACCGTGAAGAGACCTTACAGCAGATAGAAGCCGTATGGAATGAAATGAACCCCAACCAACCTTTCGGTTATGCAGATATGCACCGGGATTTTATGGCACGTAACGGGAAAGTGCTTTCTTTGTCGCATATCCTGACTTTCTATGCTGTAATTGGGTTGTTGCTGACAGGTTTCGGATTGTTTGGTATCGCCTGGTATGCCACCCGTCAGCGGATACGCGAAATCAGTATCCGCAAGGTGCATGGAGCAACACGGGGGCAGATTATCTGGCTGCTTAACAAGCCGTTCTGTATCTATGCTGTAGTAGCGTATGTAGTGGCTATGCCTGTCGGCTGGTGGTTCATGCTGCATTGGCTGGAGCAGTTTGCGTACCGTGCCCCGCTTTCAATTGGTATCTTTGTATGGCCGTTGTTGGTGGTGTGGGGCATCTCGGCGGTCATTGTCTGCCTGCAGGGTTGGATATTGAGTCGGGTAAATCCGGTAGAATGTATAAAACAAGAGTAATATCATTAAAATAAAATTTTGAAGTATGATTAAGACAGAAAATTTACAGAAAGTATTCCGCACAGATGAAGTGGAAACTTGGGCATTGAATAATGTAAGTATCGAAGTGAAGGAAGGAGAGTTCGTGGCTATCATGGGCCCTTCAGGTTGTGGAAAATCTACCTTGCTGAATATCTTGGGACTACTGGACAATCCCACGGGAGGCAAGTATTTCTTGAACGGAACAGAAGTGGGTGGCTATACTGAATCGCAACGTACTTCCTTGCGTAAGGGAGTGATTGGTTTCGTATTCCAGAGCTTCAACCTGATTGACGAGTTGAATGTGTTTGAGAACATCGAACTGCCCTTGCTGTATTTGGGCGTACCTTCGGCAGAACGTAAGCGGAAAGTAGAGGCTGCCATGGAGCGGATGGGGATTACACATCGTGCCAAGCACTTCCCGCAGCAGCTGTCGGGTGGACAACAGCAACGTGTGGCTATTGCCCGTGCTGTAGTATCAGGACCGAAGCTGATTCTGGCCGATGAGCCTACCGGTAACCTGGACTCCAAGAACGGACGGGAAGTGATGGAATTACTTACCGAGCTGCATAAGGAAGGCACCACCATTGTGATGGTGACCCACTCGCAGCATGATGCCGGCTTTGCCGACCGCGTCATTAATCTCTTCGACGGACAGGTAGTGACGGAAGTGAATTTGTAAATCAGAATAGACAGAATTTTGTCTGCTGGAAGTAATTTCATAAAAGAGGCTGACTTCATCGTGAGGTCAGCCTTTTTTCCTTTCTCTGTGTGTAATCAAACTTTGCTTGTTTATTTGCTTGAAGGCAGTGCCGGAATATCGGCCTCTATTCGATTCTCCACATCGTCGGGGAGCTTGGAGAAGAAATCCATCCCCGTTACTTTTTCCACGGAGTCAACCGATACCATGTATTTTCCCAGTGCCTGATGATGTGCCTTGTTGTCGAACAGGAAGCCCATGGCGATGGGACTTTTCCGGTTATAAATCAGCACCACCTTGAAGAAACGGTCGGGCACAGCCACCCGATGCTCTCCGATGCGCTTGGGTTGCTTTTTATCATAGATAGGTCCGCAGGCAATGTACACTGTGCCATATTTCCGGGCCCAGCTGCGGCATAATTCTTCCAAATCTCCCCAGTCGTCCCGGTTCAGCTTTTGATTCTGCGGACAGATGTTGCTCATGTAGAACGATTCCTCCATAGCTTTCTTGCTCCATTTCATATCGGCTGCCGGAGCCATGTGTCCCCGGTCGTACCCGGAGCGCGTATAATTCGCATGCTCCACGCGGGGTTCGGGCAAATCCGGGTCGGGCACGAAGCGGTTCTTTCGCTCCTCACTTCCTTGGGTCTCCTGTCGTGTCAGTTCCCAGGCTACCCAGTTGGGTGTTTTGTAGAAATTATTGTATGAAACGGTATATCCCGTCCGCTGCAACTTGATTTCTTCCCGTTTAGTCAGCATGACGGGAATTTCCAGTTTACTGCTGATACGGCTGGCCGAGGGTTGTGCCTCCGTTTCGTCCTGCGACTTTTCCGGCAGGCGTTGTGCCACTTCCTTCTGTGCCTTCTCTAATGTGTGCGAAAGCTCTTTTGTCAGCTCCTTGGCTTCCGGCAGATTCTGCTGGTTCTGATAGAAATAGGCACCGCCACCCAGAATCAGCAGCAGGAGTATGAAGCCTTTCAGGGAGCCGGTGGATGAACTTCTCTTTTTCTTTCCCATGGTGTACGTGTGTTAAACCAGTTTGAAACGCATCCGGAAGATACCGTCGTTAAAGTCGTGACTGATAATCTTGAAGGTGCCGATTTCTGATGTATTCTCTACATGCTGCCCGATGCACAGACACTCGTCGTAGTCGCCTACGTGTACCACACGAACCGTCTCAGAAGCTCCTTCAGGCAGTCGTTTCATGTCAAAGCGTCCGGTAGCTTCTTCCTGTGTGATAAATTCCGTAGTGACAGGAAGATGGCGTGCGATTACTTCGTTGACAGTCGTTTCAATGCGTGCAATATCGTCTTCCGAAGGTGCTTGTGAAAGCGCAAAATCGAGTTTACTTTTCTTCCGTTCGATATGGGCAGATACAGCCCGTCCGCATCCGAAAAGGTTGACCATGGTGCGGTTGATGATGTGTTCGCAGGTGTGCATAGGAGGATACTCCTGCTTGTTGTGGGCATTAAGTTGGATTTCTTGTTCCATAAATTACATTGATGAATTGTTTTTTTCTTTTTGCTTTTTTTCTATCAGCATGCTCATGAAGGCCGAGCTGATGATACCTGTAGGAATGGCAATCATGGCGATGCCAATCAGGCTGATGATGCTGCTCAATAGTCGTCCCAACGGAGTAATCGGGTAAATGTCGCCGTAACCCACGGTAGTGAAGGCTACGATTGCCCACCAGAATCCGTCGCCGATATTTTCGAAGGCTTCCGGTTGTGCGTAGCGTTCGATGTAGTACATCAGAATGCCAGAGAAACCTAACATGATGCCACAGGCAGTATAGGCCGTGACAAGTTCTTCTCTGACGGTCCGGAGTACGGTGCCAATCATCTGGAAGGAGCGTGAATAGCGTATCAGCTTGAAGATAATCAGTACGTAGGCCAGCACCACAAGATGTACGTGCGGGGTTTCCTTGTACACATAAATCACCATGAACGGGATAATTGCCACGAAGTCGATAAGACCATAAAAGGAGAATAGGTAGCGCAGACGTGCTTTCCAGGCATGGTTGCAACTGGCATACTGCACGGGAGCAGCTACGATGCGCAATCCATATTCGATGGTGAATATAAAGGAAGCCAGGTAGTTGAACGCATACAGGATATTATGGTAGGGAGCTGATTCCTCGAAGGAGCTGTATATGATGGAGCAGATGGAACCGATGATAAAGAACAGCACAAAATATTGAAACCATTTTTTCATCAGCTGGCGATGAATCATCCGGTACAGCTTTTCGTGGCGAATTAGGTGCGGGAGCTTCTCGCGCAGCGGGTCTATCAGGTTGTGAGGTTCTATGTTCATGGTCGCAAGTTTTGATTAATGATTTTCATGCATCAAGCAAATATACTCTTTTCTTTTGCAATAAAGGAGAAAGTGGAAGAAAAAGAAATTAGAGGTACGGAAGGGGGAGCTTAAATTCCCCTGAAAATGAGCCCTAAAAACTGATGTTTTTCATGCCTGAAAAAACGCCCTTGCGTTCCATCCCAAACCCCCTTGCGTTTAAGATCAAACGTCCTTGCGTTTTAAATCAAATGCACTTGCGTTTTTTTGAAGGCTGCAGGGTGCTTCTTCCGGGGGGCGGATGAGGTGTTTTCCGATAGTCAGAATTCGTCAGTGTTTACGCGCGCACACGTACGCGCTCGCACGAATTATATAATGTAGGTTATTTCACATCCGTTTTCGTATGACAATAAAAAGCATGCTTTATAGCATAAAGTAAATCAGCTAGTTAGCTAAAAATCTGAAAAATTTCTGCAAAAAAGTGTGCTGTAAAAGTTGCATGAAAGGAAAAAGTCTGTACCTTTGCAACCGCTTTCGAGAGGGAGAGCCGCTGAATATGACAGACTGAGTGAAGCTGGGGCTACGGAAGAGAGTG